>Ga0163144_10007637_pt1 | contig 23650 bp, 23 predicted proteins | sample OliLak19BULKMAT1_FD_123175 | JGI IMG/M metagenome (GOLD analysis project Ga0163144, IMG submission 123175) | Freshwater microbial mat bacterial communities from Lake Vanda, McMurdo Dry Valleys, Antarctica - Oligotrophic Lake LV.19.BULKMAT1 | ecosystem: Environmental > Aquatic > Freshwater >...
CGCCACGTGAAGGTTTGTCGCCACGTGAGGGTTTGTCGCCACGTGAGGGTTTGTCGCCACGTGAGGGTTGGTCGCCACGTGAGGGTTGGTCGCCACGCGATGTGCTGGTCCTCGGCGCTGACACCACCGTCGTGATCGACGGCCTCATCCTCGGCAAGCCGGAGAACGACGCGGCCGCCACCGACATGCTGCGCCGCCTTCGTGGCCGCGTCCATGACGTGTTCACGGGTGTCGCGGTGGCCGGCGAGTCCGGGGTGCGCTCGGCGGTTGAGCGCACGCGGGTCTGGTTCGATGCGATGACAGACGAAGACATCTCGTGGTACGTCGCCAGTGGGGAGCCGGTCGATCGCGCGGGTGCGTATGCCATTCAGGGCCTCGCCTCCCGGTTCATTCCCCGAATCGAGGGCTCGTACACCAACGTGGTGGGGTTGCCCGTGGCGGTCGTCAGTAGTATCCTGAAGCGGGAGAAGCCACTTCGGCTAAGTCTTGAATTATGAAGTACAAAGCGGTCAAAATCGGTCTCACGAGTTTGGTTCTCGCCATGACGTTCGGCGGTCTGCTCTACACGACGATGGCCGAGGGCACTGAATACTACAAGCACGTCGACGAAGTGATGGCGCAGCCGGATGCCTGGTATGGCAAGAAGCTGCAGCTCCACGGCTTCGTCGTGCCCGACTCGATCATGAAGCGCAAGAACACCTTGGATTACCAATTCCAGGTACAGAGCAACGGACACATCGTCAACGCCACCTACACCGGTGTCGTGCCCGACACGTTCAAGAGCGACTCCGAGGTCGTGTTGAAGGGCGTGCTGAGCGCCGACGGCTTTACGACGCAGCCCAACGGCGTGATGGCGAAGTGCCCGTCGAAGTACGAAGCCAAGACTGCGGGCGCCACCGCGCCTTCCGTCAAGTACTGAGGCCTGCGGCATGGCCTCACTCGGCGCACTGCTGCTTCTGATCGCATTTGTCACCGCCGCCTACGCGGTGGCGGCCTCCGTCGCCGGCGCGCGCCGGCGCAACACCCGGCTCATTGAAAGCGGCGTCGGCGCCTTCTACACGGTTGCCGCGCTGATGACAGTGGCCTCGGGCATCATCATTTACGCCTTCATCGCGGGCGACTATTCCATCCGCTACGTCCAGCGCTACTCCGACAGCGTGCAGCCGGTCTTCTACAAGATCACCTCGTACTGGGGTGGCCTCGACGGCTCGGTCATGTTCTGGGTCTTCCTGCTGTCGTGTTTCGGCTCGGTCGCGGTCAAGGTCAACCGCGATCGTCACCGCGAGTTGATTCCGTATGTGGTGGCGGTGATCGCGTCAGTGGAGATGTTCTTTCTCTTCCTGATGATCATCCACAACAACCCGTTTGCGACCTACCTCACCGAGTCGCCGACCGACGGTCGCGGGCTGAACCCGCTGCTGCAGAACTTCTACATGGCGATTCACCCGCCGACGATGTACCTCGGGTTTGTCGGCCTGACCATTCCGTACGCGTTCGGCATGGCGGCGTTAATTACCGGCCACCTCGATGACTCGTGGCTGCGCGCCGTACGCCGCTGGACCATGTTCTCGTGGTTCTTCCTGTCGCTGGGCCTCACGCTCGGCATGATCTGGGCCTACGAAGAACTTGGCTGGGGCGGCTACTGGGGCTGGGATCCGGTCGAGAACGCCGGCATGCTGCCGTGGTTCACGGCCACGGCTTTCCTGCACTCAGTCATGGTCCAGGAGCGGCGCGGCATGCTGCGCGTCTGGAACGTGTCGCTGGTCATCATCACGTTCCTGCTCACGATTGTCGGCACCTTCCTGACGCGCTCGGGTGTGGTGCAGTCGATTCACGCGTTCGGCGAAGACCCGCAGCTGGCGCGCTACTTCGCGGCCTTCATGATCTTCACCATCACCTTCAGTTTCGGCTGGGTGATCTATCGCCTGCCGCTGCTGAAGGCGCGCCACGAGCTCGACTCGTGGCTGTCGAAGGAAGCCGCCTTCCTCGCCAACAACTGGGTGCTGTTGTTCTCGGCCCTGTTCGTCCTCTTCGCGACGATGTTCCCGACCATCACGGAAGCCATCAATGGCGAACGGCTCACCGTCGGTCCGCCGTTCTTCAACCGCTGGATGGTGCCGATTGGGCTCATCCTGCTGGTGCTCACCGGCACGGGGCCGCTGCTGGCCTGGCGCAAGTCGACCATCATGAACTTGAAAGACCAGTTCCTGTGGCCGACGCTGGCCGGGCTGGTCGTCGGCGGGATTGTCATCGCCATGGGCGTTCGGGTGTGGGGCTCGGGCCTGTGCTTCGCGTTCAGCGCCTACGTCATGGGCACGCTGACGCAGGAGTTTATTCGCGGCGCGAACGTGCGGCGTGGCATGACCGGCACCGACCTGCTGACCGCGATGATTGGCCTCGTCTCGCGCAACAAGCGCCGCTACGGCGGCTATATCGTGCACGTCGGCATGGTCTTGATGTTCCTGGGCTTCGCGGGCGAGGGCTTCAGCCGCGACCAGCAGTTGCTGCTGAAGCCGGGCGAAGAAGCCATTGTGGGGGATTACACGCTGCACCTCGATGCCATCCGCGTGACCGATGACGGCCAGAAACAGATGGTCACGGGCCACATTACCGTGACGGACAAGGACGGCGCGGTGCTCGAGGTGATGAAGCCCGCGAAGTGGTACTTCCGCAAGCACGAGGAAGAGCCGACCAGCGAGGTGGCGATTCGCCGCTCATTTGCGGAAGATCTCTACGTCGTGATGCCGGCCTTCGAGATCGAAGAGCAGACCGCCAGCGTGGAAGTGCACATCAACCCGCTCGTGAACTGGGTGTGGTTTGGGTTCGGCGTGCTCGCCGTCGGCACCGGCATCGCGCTGCTGCCGGAAACCGCGTTGAGCTTCGCCGTCGCGGGCCTGCCGGCCGGCGCGGTCACCGCCACGATGTTGCTGCTGTCGCTGCTGCTCCCAACCGGAAGCGCGTTTGCTCAGCATGTGGAGACCGGCCAGGATCCTCGGCTCGAGAAGGTCACCTCGCCGGAAGCCAGGGAAGTGGCACACAAGCTGGCGTGCTGGTGCGGTGGCTGTTCGAAGCTGCCGGTCGGGCAGTGCTCGTGCGGACACTGCGCGGTTGAGCGCGCGAGGATCGACGTCATGCTCAACGACGGCAAGAGCGAGAGCGAGATTCTCAAGTACTACGTCGAGACCTTTGGCGGCAACCAGATTCTGAGCGAGCCGCCCAACAGCGGCTCGGGCCGCGTCGTGTGGCTGATGCCGGTGGTGGTGGGCCTGGGTGGATTCATGATCGCGGCCTTCCTGGCCCTGCGGTGGTCGTCGCAGCGCGCCGCGATGGCGGGCATGCCGGCCGGCATGGAAGATCCCGAGATGGCGGCGCGTCTGAACGACGAACTGCGCAACCTCGATTAATGGCTAAGGTACTTTCCCAGGACAAACCTGAAGGTTTGTCCCCACAGGTTGTGGAGCCGTTTCTGCAGCCGTGGCAGTTCTTTCTCCTCGGCGGCATGCTGGCGGCCACGGCGACGGTGATCGTCGCGACGGGGCAGGCGCCCGCCAACATCATCACCCTCAGCCTCACGGTCGTGGCCGTGAGCTTTGTCGGACTCGGCGCGTACCGGACGCTCGCGCCCCTGGTGGCGCCAGACCTCGACGCGCCGATGATGATCGGCGGCCGCACGCGCGTGGCGCTCGAACGCGAGAAGGCACTGGTGCTGCGGTCGATCAAGGAACTTGAGTTCGATTTCGCGATGCGCAAAATGTCGCAGGCCGATTTCGATGACATGGCCGGCCGGCTGCGGATGCGCGCGCTGGGCCTGATGGAGCAGTTGGACGCCGGCGGCGGCTACCGCGATCAGATCCACGCGGAGGTCGCCAAGCGGCTCGGCCGTTCGGAGGGCGATGGCTTGAGCCATCGCCAGGACGCCGCGACGGCTGACGCCGCCGCTCTCTGGGCGTGCCGCGATTGCGGCGTTGAGAACGATCCCGACGCCAAATTCTGTAAAGCCTGCGGAGCGAAACTATGACCGGCCGCTTGGCCGGGACTAAAGTCCCGGCCCTCCTGGCGTTCCTGCTGGGTGGGGTGTTCATAGCCTCGGCGGCGTTCGCCCAGATGGCCACCCCGGATGCCGGTGCCATGGCCGGCCTGCCATTGCCGGCCGCCGACGTGCCCGACGCCAGCGTGACGGTGCGCGTGCTGCGCGAGCGCATGGGGAACAACCTCGGCGGGCAGCCCGTGACGCTGCGGGTCGGCAGCGAATCGCGCACCGCCACGACCGACGAGCAGGGCCGCGCCCAGTTCACGGGTCTCACCGCGGGCGCCGTCGTTCAGGCCACGACCACGGTTGACGGGGAAGTGCTCACCTCGCAAGAGTTCCCGGTGCCCGCCAAGGGCGGCATTCGCGTGGCCTTGATCTCGGGCATCCAGAAGGTCGCGGAGGCCGAGAAGGCCGTCGCAGCGGCGGCGGCGAAGGAGCCGGCCCGTCCGGGTGTGGTGGAGTTCGGTTCAGAGTCGCGGATCATCTTCGAGTTCCAGAACGACACGCTCACCGTGTTCTACATACTCGAGGTCGTGAACAACGCGCGCACGCCGATCGACATCGGTGGTCCCATCCTCATGGAACTGCCCACCGGCGCATCGGGCGTGTCGATGATGGAAGGCTCGTCGCCGTCGGCCTCGGTGCGAGGCGACTTGTTGACCATCACCGGACCGTTTGCCCCCGGCACGACCTCGGCGCAGGTCGGGTTCTCGCTGCCGCAGGCCGGCGCGGCTTCGGCCGTGCAGCAGAAGTGGCCCATCGCGTTGGCGCAGTTGCTGGTCGCCGCCGAGAAAATCGGCCCCATGCAGATGTCCTCGCCGCAAATACCCGAGGTCCGCGAGATGGCGTCCGACGGCAAGGTGTTCCTGATGGGCACCAGCGGCCGCGTGAACGCCGGTGACACGCTGGTCGTGAACCTGTCGGGCATGCCGGCGCATAGCGAGTGGCCGCGTACCGTGGCGCTCACCATGGCGGCGCTGGTGTTTGGTGCCGGTCTGTGGCTGTCGTTGTCACCGGCCGCGGCCCGGGCGTCGGAAGACGCCAAGCTGGAAACGCGGCGCGAACGGCTGCTGGGTGACGTGGTCGCGATCGAGCGCAAGCGCCGGCAGAAGCCACTGTCGGCCGCGGACGAGACGCGCTTGCAGCGCCTGACGTCGGATCTCGAAAAGGTCATGGCCGCACTCGATCTCGGACCGAAGTCCGGAGATGAGGGCCGCGCCGCTTGACCCACCTTCGCGCTGGCGCGCTTCGGTGGGCAAGGCCCATGATGGATGCCAGATCATGACGCAGGCTGACTTTACGCGGCTGGCCGTGATCGATTTGGCGCGGCACTACGGCCGCCGCAAAGCATTAGCCCAGGTCAACTTCACCTGCGACGCGGGCGAAATCATTGGCTTGCTTGGCCACAATGGCGCCGGCAAATCCACGCTGCTCAACATTCTCGCCACCCTGCTCAGCGCCTCGCGCGGACGCGTCGAGTACGGCGGTCGCACCGCGGCGGATGCCGGGTCCGACATTCGCGCCCACATCGGGATGCTTGGGCACGATCTCTTCCTGTACCCCGAGCTCACCGCGCGCGAGAACCTGGTGTTCTTCGGCCAGCTCTATGGCCTGCCCGACGTGCCGGCGCGCGTGCAGGCGGCGCTCGGCCGCGCCGGCCTGGGTGATCGCGCCGACGACTTCGTGTCGGGATTCTCACGCGGCATGCGCCAGCGGGTGGCGCTCGAACGCGCCTTGCTCCACGCGCCGCGACTGTTGCTGCTGGACGAGCCGTTCACGGGGCTGGACCAGGCGTCGAACCGTGCCTTGGTGGAACGCCTGCGCGAGTGCCAGCAGGCCGGTGCCATAGTCGTCCTCGCCACCCACGATCTCGACATCGTCGATGGCGTGTTATCGCGATCGGTGTTCCTGCACAACGGCCGGCAAGTCGGCGAGCCGGGGCCGGGCACCGGGCTGCGCGAGCGGTATCAGCAGGCGATGACCGCATGATGCGCGCGTTTTTTCGCGTCGCGTGGATCGTGGTCAAGAAAGACCTGACCGTCGAGGTGCGCAGCCTCGAGATCCTGTCGACCACGATCTTCTTCGCGGTGACCGTGGTGCTGATGTTTTCGTTCGGGCTGGTCGTCGATGGCCGCCCCCTGAACGACGTCGCGGCCGCGATCCTGTGGGTCGCCATCGCGTTCTCGGGCACGCTGGCGCTGGGCCGCACCTTCGAGCGAGAACGGCACAACGACACGTTGCGGGCGCTGCTGCTGGCGCCGGCCGACCGGCCGGCATTGTATGTCGGCAAGCTGGCGGGCATCCTCCTGCTGCTGGCGTTGGTGCAGGTGGTGCTCGTGCCGCTGGTCGGCCTGCTGTTTGGCGCGCCGATCTTCGACCACGGCGTCCACCTGCTGGCGCTGCTGGCTGGCGGGACGCTGGGTTTCACCGCCGTGGGGACGCTCTTTGCCGCCATGCTGGTGCGCGCCCGCAGCCGGGACGTGCTGCTGCCCATCATGTTGTATCCGATGACGGTTCCGGTCATGATTGCGGGAGTCCGGGGCACGGCCGCGCTGTTTCAGCCGACGCCGAACCTGGAGGCGACGCAGTTCTGGATTGCGTTGCTGGTGTTCTTCGACGTGGTGTTCGTCACGCTGGCGCTGTGGACGTTCGACCCGGTCATGACTGATTGAGATGACGAGATCAACATTAGTGATGCTGGCCCTGGCGGCCGGAATGTTCGCCCTGGCGCCGTTCATGATCAACGCCGCGCCGAACGAGGCCACCATGGGCCTCGTCTACAAGATCTACTTCTTTCACATGCCGTCGGCGTGGATGTTCATGGTGGCGGCGATCACCGCGGGCATTGCCAGCGCGCGGTTCCTGTTCCTGAAGCGGCCGTCGGCCGACGGGTGGGCGCTCGCCGCAGGCGAGCTGGCCGTCGTGTTCGGCGCGTTCACGCTCGTGACCGGTCCGCTGTGGGCGCGCAAGGCCTGGGGCGTGTGGTGGGTCTGGGACGCGCGGCTGACCTCCAGCCTGATGCTGTTCATGATCTTCGTCGCCTACCTGCTGCTGCGAAAGTATGGCGGCCCAGGCTCCGACAAGCTGGGCGCCGGCATGGCGCTGTTTGGCATGGCGAACGTGCCGTTCATCTACGTGTCGGTGAACTACTGGCGCACGTTCCATCCGTTGACGTCGGTCGTGCCGACGCTGCCGGTAGAGATGGGGATTCCGCTGTGGTACTGCGTGACCGCGTTCACGCTGTTGTTCATCGTGTTGTTACGGATGCGGACGCGGCTGGAACACCAGCGCGCACGCGTCGAAGCGTTGTATCTCCTCGAGGACGAATCCTGATGCGACTCCGCAGCCTGTTGCTTATTGCCTGCCTGGCGGTCATGCCGATGGCGGCCCACGCCGCCGCTCAGCCACCCCCGGGTGACTTCGTGCCGGTCGACGAGACGGTGCCGGGCGAGCAGATTCCCGCACTGCCGCTGATTGCGGCCGCGTACGGCTTCATCTGGGTCGGGGTGCTCGGCTACGTGTGGTCGATCGGCCGCCGGTTGCAGAAGGTGGAAGCGGAACTCGCCGACCTGGAATCACGGGGCAAGTAGATGGATTTCGGTATTCCCAACGCGTCGCACTTCATCTTCATCCCGGGCGTGCTGATCGTCGGGGTGGTGATCGGCTGGATTCTCGGCTCGCGCGCCGCCCAGGACGCGATGGCGTCGGAGATGCGCAAACGCGACGAGCGCACGAAGCGAAAGGCGACCGAGTAGCTGGCGGAGTAGCCTCCGGCTTCAGCCGGAGCGATCGCCCCGCTACCGCCCCAGCGCCAGCCGCTGGGCCAGCACGTCCGGCAACCCTTCCTCGAGAATGCGCGCCTGCGCCTTCGCCACCGGGTACTCGACGCGATAAATCGTGACCTCACGCGCCGCCGTGTCGGCGATCGCAAAGCCGGCGCGCGGGTCGCCGTCCCTCGGCTGTCCCACTGAACCCGGGTTGATCAAATACCGGTTGGCGTCATCCAACGAGATCGTCAGCGGCCGCTGATCGTCGGCGGTCGACAGGCCAAACTGATCGCGTGACAGGTAGTGGCCGACCTGGACGTGGGTGTGACCGAACAGGCACAGCGGACGTCGCGCGGCATGCATGGCCCGCAGCGCGTCGAGATCATCGAACACGTAGGCGTCCTCGTCGAAGGGCGTGCCGTGACAAATCTCGATGAAGTCGTCCACCGCCAGCGGTCCGGCCGGCAGGGCCGCGAGCCACTCGCGGTTGCCCGGCGTCAAGGCGTCATGGGTCCAGCGGATGGCACTGCGGGCGACGGCGTTGAAGCCCTCGGGGCTTTCGACGCCAGAGCCGACCTTGTCGTGATTGCCGCGAATCAGTGCGTGCGGGTCGAGGGCCCGAATCCGGTCGCAAATCGCATTGGGGTCGGCCCCGTAGCCCACCAGGTCACCCAGGACGAGCACCTTTTCGTAGCCGAGCGGAGCCGCGGCGGCCATGACGGTTTCATAGGCCTCGAGATTCGCGTGTATGTCGCTGATGACCAGGTAGCGCATTAGGTATGTAGCCAATCCACGATGTGATCGACGAGCTCCTCAACGGAGCCACGTCCTGCGTCCACCCGGAGGTGCGCCTGGCGGTATGCCGGGAGGCGCTGATTATAAAGCTGTTCCATCTCCAGGCGATCGGCCGCCAGCGGGCGCCGGCCATCAAGGGGAATGCGCGAGACGATGGTGGCAAACGGGGCATCGAGCCAGACCACCGCGCCGTCCTTGAGCATCAACTCGCGATTGGCGGGGTCGGCGAAGGTCCCGCCGCCGGTTCCGACGACCACTCCTCGCTCCGGCAACAGGCTGATCAGTACCTGGCGCTCGCGCGTGCGGAAGTAGGGTTCGCCATCCTGGCGAAAGATCGTCGGAATGTCGCGCCGCTCCGTGCTTTCAATGCAGGCGTCGATGTCTTCCACCTTCCAGTCGAGCCGCTTGCCGAGGGCGCGGGAGACGGTCGTCTTGCCGGCGCCCATGAATCCGACCAGGTAGACCTTGTCAGCCTTCACGCGCCAGCCTCTTGAGGTCCTCGAAGAAGGCGGGGTACGACACGGCCACGGCATCGGCGCCTTCGATCAGCGTCGGGCCGGTCGCGCCGAGCGCAGCCACCGCAAAGGCCATGGCCAGGCGGTGATCGTGATTGGCGTGGACGGTGCCTCCGGTCAGGCGGGCGCCCGAGCGAATCTGAAAGCCGTCGGGCCGCTCTTCGGCGTCGGCGCCCATGGCGCGCAAGCCCGCCACCAGTTCGGCAATGCGGTCGCTCTCCTTGACTCGCAGTTCGCCGGCGCCTGAGACGGTGACGCTGCCGCCGAACGTGCCGAGCGTGGCCAGCACGGGCAGTTCGTCGATCACTTCAGGCACTTCCTCCGGCGTAATCACGAGGTCGCGCATCGCGCCGTGTCGCACGCGGACCCGGCCGACCGGTTCGCCGTTCCAGACGCTCTCGACGGTGGTTTCGATGACGGCGCCGAAACGCCGCAGCACGTCCAGCAGTCCGGCTCGGGTTGGGTTCAGGCCGACGCCGGTGATCGTGACGTCAGAGCCCGCCAGGGCCGCTGCCGCCACCGCCATGAAGGCAGCCGAGGACAGGTCGCCAGGCACGCGCAGGCCGCGGCCCGAGAGTCGCTGGCCGCCGCGCAGGGTCACGGCCAGGCCCACAATTTCGACCTTGGCGCCGAACGCCACCAAGGCACGCTCCGTATGATCACGGGTAGATGCCGGCTCGAGCACATGGGTCTCACCGGTGGCCTGGAGCCCGGCCAGCAGGACCGCCGACTTCACCTGGGCGCTGGGGGTGTCGGGCGCGAAGCGGATGCCGGTGAGGGTGCCGCCGTGAATGACGACCGGAGGCCGGTCACCCGGGCCCGCGGTGACCGCGGCGCCCATCTGGGTCAGGGGGCTTATAATTCGCCGCATCGGCCGCCGCGACAGTGAAGCATCGCCGATCAGGGTCGATACGAAGGGATGAGCGGCGATCACCCCGCCCAGCATCCGCATGGTGCTGCCGGAATTACCGCAGTCGAGCGGGCCGGCGGGGGCCCGCAGGCCGCGTAGTCCCAGGCCCTGGACGGTGACGATCGGCGGATCCGCCTCGTCTGGAGCGGGAGTTCGTGAGACGATAGCGCCCAAGGACGCCAGGCAGGCGAGCGTCGATGCGCAATCGGCGCCGGGCGCATAGTTGGCGATCGTGGAAGGGCCATCGGCGATGGCCGCAAGCAATGCATAACGGTGCGAGATGGATTTGTCTCCCGGCACTCGCAGCACGCCGGTAACGGCGCGCGCGGGAGATACGGCAATTCGGTCGGCCACTCGCATCATGTTCAACTATAGCAACTTGACCGGCTTTGAAGCGCTATGGTACTTAAAGGCCGAGCATGAAATGCTGTTCCCCCGATGATCCCACCGCACACGGTCCGTCTCGAGTTCAATAGCGCCTTTGACATGCTCGACTTCGTGCAGGTCATCAGCGATCACGTGGGCAAGACCGCGGGCTTGGATGAAGACCAGCTCCACTGGGTCAGCGTCGCCGTGCGCGAGTCGGTGGTCAACGCCATCAAGCACGGCAACAAGAATGACAGCAGCAAGCGCGTCATCGTCGAGTTCAGTCCGATCCCATCGAACGATGCCGGCGAGTTGGTGATCCGCATCGAAGACCAGGGCGAAGGCTTTGTGCCTGAAGAGGTCGCCGATCCCCTCGCGCCAGAGAACATCCTCAAGTCCAGCGGCCGCGGCATCTTCCTGATCCGCAACTTCATGGACCAAACGGTGCTGAAAAAAGTGCCGGGCGGCATGGAGATCCGGATGGTCAAGAAGATCCCGAAGGCCAGCTAGGCCACCGATAGCCGATCAGCCACCGATTCACACCGATTAGACACAGATCAGGTGACCGTAAATCCACTGTTTCTCGCGACGGCCGTCGAAGCGGTCGTTCGCGCCGGCGAACTCCAGATGGCTAAGTTCGGCACCGGTGTCCGCGTGACCAAGAAGGGCGCCATCGACCTGGTGACCGAGGTTGACGTGGAAGTGGAGCGGATGTTCCGCGCCATGGTGGCCGAGCGGTTTCCCGATCACGACGTCCTCGCCGAAGAGTTCGAGACCGCGCCGACTGGCGCCCGGCATCGCTGGGTCTTCGACCCGCTCGATGGCACCACCAACTTCGCCCACGGCGTGCCCATCTTCTGCGCCTCGCTCGCGCTCGAGATCGACGGCGAGGCCGTCATCGGCGCTGTTTTCGATCCGAACCGGAACGAGTTGTTTACGGCGGAGGTTGGTGAGGGCGCTCGCCTGAACGGCCGCCGGCTGCAGGTCTCGACCAACCAGACGGTGCTCGACTCGATGCTGGTGACCGGCTTTCCGTATCACGTGCAGCAGGACCCGGACGAGTTCCTCAGGGTGTTTGGACAGGTGCTACGACGCGCGCGCGCTGTGCGCCGCCTGGGATCGGCGGCCATTGACCTGTGTTGGGTCGCCGCCGGGCGCATGGAAGGGTTCTGGGAAGCCAGCTTGAAGCCGTGGGACACGGCCGCCGCGGCGCTGATTCTTCAAGAAGCCGGCGGACGTGTCACCGGAATGGACGGCGGGCCCTGGAAGCCCGAGCGCCCAGACATTCTCGGCACCAATGGGCTGATTCACGAAGAGTGTCTGATGATTCTGAGATCTTGAGGCCCAAGCCCCCAAGCCTTCACCGTCTTTTGTACAACGCGACGTTTCCGCCCTCGCATACCCGTTCGAATCCCCGCAGGAACTCCGGCCACTCCGTCGCTTTCTGGTGCAGCATGTCGCCACCCTCGGCGGCTTCTTCGATCAGCACCCATCCCGTGAACGCGACCGGACCGTTGGCATAGGCCGCCTGCCACGTCGGGCCACTGCCTTCGTGCAGGAAATCCGCGAGATGAAAACCGGCGAGCGACAGCTCCTGCATGTAGTGCGCGAGGGCTCCCATGCTCGCCATCACGGTGGTGCCGTCGTACGAGTGCCGCAGGCACGCCGTCACGGCTTGCCGTCCAAGGCCGTTCTGCCGATCGAGCTGTGCTTCCACGATCATCGGCGCGTGGCGATCGAACGGGCGGGCCTGCACGACGATGGCCGCAAACAGGATCACGGCCACGGCCGGTGCGGCGCGACGGGCCAGCCCGACGCTGGCACCGAGGCACGCCGCGCAGCCGAGAATCAGCGGCACCTCGTAGCGGATGCGAAACGGATGGCCCGAGACGAATGCGTAGAACGGGAGCGCGGCTGAGGCCAAGAGCGCCAGCGGCATGACCAGCGCCGCCGGGTGGGTCTCACAGGAGGTGAAGAGTTCAGGAGAAATGTTTTCAGGAAAGCTTCCTCGTAATCCCTTCCTCTCCTGTTTGAGGGCCACGGCCGCGAGGAGCAATACGGCGACGGCGATCTCGCCGGCCAGCACGAGTCGGGCCCCGCCAAGGTCGGCCGTCCCCTGGCGAATGGCCTCGGCGACGACCAGGGGCTGGCCCTGCAGCCTCGGGTCGGGCACATAGAAGCCGCCGGTCACGAACCATTCGCCGATGCTGGCGAAGCTCATGCCCATGAAGAACAGCACCGCGCCGGCCGGGTAACACGCAAGACGTGCGGTGCTCGCGACGACCTGCCTCACAGGCGTGCCGCGTCGCCACTTCACCCACGCGGCCAGGGCCATGGCGACGCCGATGATCGGCCACGCTTCATACCGCGTGAGGCAGGCCGCGACGATGGTCCATCCGGCCGCGCGCCGCACCGGAACCACGTCAGACAGCGCCCACTCAGCGAGGTGCAACACCACGAGGCTCGATAGCGCAAACAGCAGCGGCTCGGTCATCGGCGTGCTCTGCAGGTAGAGCACGTTGGGGTTGGCGGCGAAGATCGCCGCCGCCAGTCCGGCGCCCCAGGCGGAGCCGGTCACCCGCATGACCAGGGCCGAGAGGCTGGCCACCGTGATGGCAAATGATACGATCGAGATCAGGATGGCCGAGGCCCCCGTCTGATACATCCAGTCGATCTGGACGGGAAGGGCGTTCAGCACGTGGGGCAGGGGAAGCCAGACCGCGCCGATCTGCTCCCAGCTGGGCGTCAGGCTGTCGAGGATGCGCCGGGCCACGACCAGGTGAGCCTTGGCATCGTAATGGCTGAGCGACAGGCCGGCCCACCAATAGACTGCCGCCGCGACCGTGCCCAGCAGGGCGGCCACGGCGCCCAGCGCGCGCGAGAGGGGATCGAAACGAGGCACGGTCTCGCTCTATAATGCCCTGTCCCACTTAATGAATCCTGAGATTTCGATCGTCATCCCCGTCCACAACGAGTCCCCCAACATCAAGCCCCTTTATGAGGAGCTGACACAGACGTTGGGCCACTACGGCCGTGCCTACGAACTGCTGATCGTGGACGATGGGAGTAGCGACGATACGTTTGAGCAACTGGCCGCCCTGCAGGCCCGCGACCCACGGTTGCGCGTGATTCAGTTCCGCCGCAACTTTGGCCAGACCGCGGCCTTTGCCGCCGGCATTGCCGCGGCCCGTGGGCGGCTGGTGGTCACCTCCGACGGCGATCTCCAGAACGATCCGCGCGACATTCCCGCCATGGTGGCCCTGATCGATCAGGGTAACGACATCGTTTGTGGCTGGCGCAAGGATCGCAAGGACACGTTCATCACCAGGCGCTTGCCGTCGGTGATGGCGAACAAGCTGATCTCGTGGGCCACCGGCGTGGCGCTTCACGACTACGGCTGTTCCCTCAAGGTGTTCCGGTCCGAGGTGATTAAGCCCCTGCGGCTCTACGGCGAGATGCACCGGTTCCTGCCGGCCATTGCCAGCCAGTTCGGCGTGAAGATCGCCGAGATGGAAGTCAATCACCGCGCGCGCCGCGCCGGGGTGACCAAGTACGGCTTGTCGCGGACCATTCGCGTTGTGCTCGACCTGGCCACGGTGAAGTTCCTCCTCAGCTACTCGACCAGGCCGTTACAAATCTTCGGCTTGATGGGCCTGATCGCCGGCGGCCTCGGCGTGCTCGTCACCGGTTGGCTGGCGTATGTGCGACTGGTCCTGCACCAGGGCATCGCCGATCGCCCGTTGCTGCTGATGGGCGTGATGATGGTCTTCATCGGCGTGCAGCTGGTCACCTTCGGCCTGCTCGCCGAGGTCATGGCGCGCACGTACTACGAATCCCAGAACAAGGCGACGTATGTGATTCGCGAGGTGCGCGAGTCGCCTGACGTCGCCGCGGATGCCCGCTGATGGCGTCCCGCCCCCCGCGCGAGAACGATCCGCGGATCACGGTGATCCAGCAGGAACTGTTCAACGAGAACCGTTCGAAGGCCGACAAGTATCGTGAGCTGTTCGTCGGTCAGCCAGGGACCTGGGCCCTGATCAAGTACGAGCTGGTCATGGTCCTCGCCAGCTGGGTGCCCGGCGCCCTTGGCCTGCTGCTGCGCTCGAAGCTCTACCCCATGGTGCTGGGGTCGGTCGGTCGCAACGTCGTGTTCGGCGTGAACGTGACCCTGCGGCATCCCCACAAGATCCGCCTCGGTGACAACGTCGTGATCGATGACCTGTGCTGTCTCGATGCCAAGGGCACCGACAACACGGGCATCCTGATTGGCAGCGGCGTGTTCGTCGGGCGCAACACGATTCTCAGTTGCAAGAACGGCGACATCGTGATCGACGATCGCGCCAACATCGGCTTCAACTGCGAGATCTTCTCGGCCTCGCGCGTCCACGTCGGCAAGGACATCCTGATGGCCGCGTACACCTACCTGGTGGGCGGCGATCACCTCTACGACCGCATTGACATCCCGGTGTTGCAACAGGGACGCACCGCCCGCGGCATCGACGTGGCGGACAACGTCTGGCTGGGCACGCACGTCGTGGTGACCGACGGTGCCACCATCGGCCGCGACGCCATCATCGGTGCCGGTGCCGTCGTCGTCGGTGAGGTCCCGGCGTTTGCGGTCGCCACCGGCATTCCCGCAAAGGTGATGCGCGATCGCCGGGATCCGGGATCCGGGATCCGGGATCCGCAAGCCCGAAGCCCAGAGCCGCAAGCCGCAAGCCGCAAGCCGCAGGTCTGAGATGTGCGGGATTGTCGGCATCGTCGATCGTGACCTGAGTCGCCCGGTGAGTGACGGCGAGCTGCAGCAGATGGTGCGCATGCTGCACCATCGCGGTCCCGACGAAGAGGGCACCATTACCCTCAGCGGGGTCGGTCTCGGCATGCGGCGTCTGGCGATTGTCGATGTGGCGACGGGGCAGCAGCCGATCCTGAACGAAGCCGGCGACATCAAGATCGTCGCCAACGGCGAGATCTACAACTTCCAGGCCTTGCGCGACGAACTCGAGGGCTACGGTCACACCTTCCGCTCACGCCATTCGGATATTGAAGTGCTGGTGCACGCCTACGAGCAGTGGGGCGAGGATTTTCTGCCACGGCTGCGTGGCATGTTTGCGCTGGCCATTTGGGATGGACGGACCAAGACGCTGATTGCCGCGCGCGATCGCGCCGGAGAGAAGCCGCTCTACTGGACGCTCACGGCCAAGGGCTTGTTACTCGCCTCCGAGGTCAAGGCGTTGCTGGTGCGTCCCGAGGTCTCGCGCGAACTCGATCCGATCTCGCTCGATCAGTTCCTGACCTACGAGTACGTGCTGGCGCCTCGCACCATGATCAAGGGCGTGCACAAGGTTCCGCCGGCGCACTTCCTGCGCTATCGCGACGGCGAAGTGTCGGTGCATCGTTACTGGGACGCGGCGGATGTGCCGCTACGCGCGTGGAGCGATCAGGACGCGACCGAGGCCCTGCGCGCCGCCTTGCGGCGGGCGGTCGAGGGGCAGTTGATGGCCGACGTGCCGCTCGGCGCGTTCCTCTCGGGCGGCATCGATTCCAGTTCGCTGGTCGCGTTCATGAGCCAGGCGACCTCGCAGCCGGTCAACAGCTTCAGCATCGGCTTCAGTGACGGCACCTACAACGAGCTGCCCTACGCCCGCGAAGTCGCGGCGCTGTTCAAGACCAACCACCGCGAGCGCACCGTGTCGCCGGACCTCGGCGATCTGTTCGAGCGCCTGGTGGTGCACCTGGACGAGCCGTTTGCCGATGTCTCGATCTTCCCGACGTTCAGCGTCTCTGAGCTGGCGCGAGAGCACGTCAAGGTGGTGCTGTCTGGCGACGGCGGGGACGAACTGTTTGGCGGCTACGACGCCTATCAGGCCCAGGCCCTCGCGGCGAAGCTGGGGTGGATGGGCGATGCCCTGCTGCCGGCGCTGGCCGGCGTGGCGTCAGCGCTGCCGCCGACCGGAAAGAAAAAAGGCCTCGTCAACAAGGTCAAGCGCTTCAGCGCCGGCGCGACCAGCTCGCCGACCGACCTCGGTCACTATCGCTGGATGGTCTACCTGAGTGCCCGCGACAAGGCCCGGATGTATCGCAGCGGTCTGCAAGACGCGCTGCGGGCAACAGACGTCTATGCGCCGGTGCGCGACGCGCTGGGCCGCTTTGGGCAGGACGACCTGCTCAATCGCCAGCTCTACGCCGACCTGAGCCTGTACCTCGCCGACGACATTCTCGTGAAGGTCGATCGCATGAGCATGGCCACCTCGCTCGAGACGCGCGCGCCGTTCCTGGATGGCGACTTGATGGAGCTGGCGTTCTCGATGCCGGGCCACTTGAAGATCCGCAACGGCGAGCGCAAGTGGATCTTGAAGCAGGCCATGCGCGGCATCCTGCCCGACCGCATCCTGTCGCGCCGCAAAGAAGGCTTCAGTATCCCGATGAAGAACTGGCTGCGCCGTGAACTGCAACCGCTGATGCGCGAGCTGCTGTCAGCCGAGCGCATCGCGCGCCGCGGGCTGTTCGATCCGGCGGTGGTGACGGCGCTGATGGACGCGCACACGGCCGGCCGCGAGAATCACGCGCACACGCTGTTCCCGCTGATGGTGTTCGAGCGCTGGGCGACCGCGCATCTTTCGTAGGCGCCGATCACCGGTACAAAAGAAAAGGCGCACGGTTGACCCGTGCGCCCGTGATCTTCAGAAGCTCGATCTACTTCAGGTGCTTGCTGACCAACTTGGTCATTTCGAACATGTTGACCGTGGCCTTGCCACCGAAGACAGGCTTCAGTGCGGCATCAGCCTTGATCATGCGCTTGTTCTTGGGGTCCTGGAGGCCGTTCTTCTTGATGTAGGCCCAGAGCTTCTTGGTGACCTCGGTCCGAGGAATCGGCTTGCTGCCGACAACTTCCGCCAGAGCGGCGCTCGGCGTAACGGGCTTCATGAAGGCGGCGTTTGCCTTACGAGCCGGCTTCTTCGCGGCTTTCTTCTTCGCAGTCTTGGCCATCTGTTCTCCTATTGGCAACCGCTCAACGACAGCGTTGCAGAGGGGAGGTTACTATAAGTTCGCACTTTTTCTCTATGAAAAGTACGTCCGCTCCCTCTGACAAAGGGGTCCGAGTGGTCAAATCCCCTCTGGGAGCCTCTCTGGGGACGCCCCAGGGGGCGCGTCAGTCCCTCGGCAAGCGGTAGAACGCCTCGACTTCGGCGACCTCGTTGCGCAGGCGCCACTCGTCCCATCCGTGCGCGCGCGCCATGATGGCGGCGGCCCGCTCAAGGGCGTCGGTGCCCGGGTGTCCGGCCGCACCGGCCTCGGTCCGGCGAATCACCGCGTCGCCCAGCTTGAGGGCCATTTCCCGTCGGGCGGCATAGAGGATTTCGGCGCCGATCACCTCGCAGGAGCGGCCGAGCGGGCGGGCCAGGGCTGGCACGTCGCGGGCCATTAGCAGCACCCGGTCGTAGCCGGTGCCGTAGGTCGTGGCGATGCGCCGCAGGGTGTCGGTGCTGATGCCGTCAACGTCCCGCAACAGGACCGCCTTCAGGAAGTTGTCGACGTGGTTCATGCTGCCCCCGAGCAAGGGGGTCTCGGCCGTCCGGGACGGGGGCGGCGTGGCATGGCCGAGCGACCGGAACACGGCATCGACCGCCAGTTCCGCGGTGTAGCGCGCGGTCGTGTAGCGCACGCCGAAGACCGAGACCAGGCCGGGGAGCCCATGCCGGCCGTGGTCCACGACCTGGCTCTCCTTCAGCAGGCGGACATTGTGGCCGTCGCCCGAGACCATGGGCAGCAGCCCGCGATGGACCAGCCGCACGTCGGTGGTGGTGATCCCGGCGTGAGGAAAGGCCTCGCGCGCGTCCTTCAGGAACGCCTCGAGGTCCCAGCGCGACACCTTGAGCTGGTCAGGCGAGCCGTCATAGGCGTCGTGGCTGGTCCCCAGCATCGAGACGTCGCGCCACGGCACCATGAACAGGTAGCGTCCCCCGGCCATGCCGCCACAGGCGTGCGAGTGCACCACCTTGCGCGTGATCACGTTCATGGCCCGCGACAGCCGTGGCGGCGGGGCGCCCTGCGCCGCCGATGGCAAGTCGGTCAGCATGGATGCGGCCCACGGGCCCGCGCAATTGACCACGACCGAGCCGCGGATGTCGAAGGTGTTACCGGTCAGGGCGTCTTCGGCCCGGACGCCGGCCACGCGGTTGCCGTCACGGATGAAGCGATTGGCCTTGACGTAGTTGGCGGCCGTCGCGCCAGCGTCGACCGCCGACAGCAGGAACGACAGCGTGACGCGATCGGTACTGATCATCTGGTAGTCGTACCAGACGGCGCCGCCGGTGACCCCCTCGGGGGCGATGATCGGGTTGAGGCGCAGGGCCTCTTCCCTGGAGATAATCTCGCTGCCAGGCAGGTGCGACCCGGGATCGGCCAGGCCCTCGTTGCGGTCGCGCGCCACGGCATCGTTGATGGCAAACGCGATGCGCATGGCCAACGACGAGCGCATGGGGTGCCGCGTGGTCGCCACGACATACGGCAACGGCCGGACGAGGTGGGGCAGGATGCGGGCCAAGGCGCGGCGTTCCCGGATGAACAACCGCATCTGCTTGAAGTTCAGGCTCTGGAGCGAACGTAGGCCGCCGTGGAGCGTTTTCAGGTTATTGAAGGACGTGGCCGCGCCAAAGTCGTCCTTGTCGATAATCGCGACCGCCAGGCCCCTTTGGGCAGCGTCCCACGCTACCGTCACACCGTAGAAGCCGGCGCCGACCACAATCAGGTCAAATTTCGTATCCGCCAGGCGGCGGAGGTCGCGCGTCATGAGCGGCTCATTGTACGATAGGCCACAGATTACACAGATGACACAGATTGCTGAGACGAGGGTTACTGGCCGGTGATTCCCGAAATTCAACACTATTGGAACCACCGCATCCACGATCTGGAAATGACCGACGAACCGGTCGGTACCCGTGGGTTCTTCGACGACCTCGATGACTATCGCTACGACAAGCTCCGTTACTTGCCCCAGTTAGTCGACTTCTCGGCCTACCAGGGGCAACGGCTGCTTGAAGTGGGTTGTGGCATCGGCACCGACCTGGTTCGTTTTGCCGCCGGCGGCGCGCGTGTCACGGGGGTCGACCTGGCGCAGACGGCCATCGACCTTGCACAGAAAAACTTCGCGCTCCACGATCTCAGCGCGGATGAGCTGAGGGTGGCCAACGGCGAGGCTTTGCCGTATGCCGACGCCACGTTCGAGGTCGTCTATGGGCACGGTGTCGTGCAGTACACCGCAGACGCGGCACAGTTGATTCGCGAGTGTCACCGGGTGCTGAAGCCAGGTGGCACCGGCATCTTCATGGTCTACAACCGCGTGTCGTGGCTCAATGCGCTGTCGAAAGTGATGCAGGTGCCGCTCGAACACGAGGACGCGCCGGTGCTGGTGAAGTACTCGATTGCGGAGTTCAGGACCCTGCTCGCGCCGTTTGCCGAGGTGCGCATCGTGCCGGAGCGCTTCCCGGTGAAGTCGCGCCTGCACGGCGGATGGAAGGGACTGGCCTTTAACACCTGCTTCGTCGGGACCTTCAATGCCTTGCCCCGGTCATGGGTCCGTCCCCTCGGTTGGCACCTGATGGCCTTCTGTCGCAAGGGCCGCTAGCGCGCGGCACGCACCCCGTAAATGGAAATGGTGCCGTTGCGGAACAGCAGTGGCATCAAGTCTGGCAGCCCGTCGAGTCGCTCCTCGACGCCCTCGTGCGCATGGCGCTCTGGCGGCCCAATCAATACGTAATTGATCCCGGCACGGACCGCCCGTTCGTATGCCGCCAGCGCCGGCTCGTCGAAGATCGCGCGCACCTGTTCGGAGCCCTCCTGGTACTTCTTCAGCGGCACCATGGAAATCGGCAGGCCGGCCGCCATGCGGCGTTCGGCAAACGCCGGCAGGTACGCCCACGTCTCGGTATCCCGGGTGAAGGGATCGACCTGGATCACTTCCTCGGGCCTGGTATTGAGCCGGATCCAGTGGAACGCCTGCCGGTCATCGGGCGTCAGACGGAGCGTCCACATGAAGCCCGGGGCGCCTCGATTGTTGGTGATGTCCTGGGTGTTGTAGACATCGATGACGGTCGTCGGCAGGCCGGCCAGTCCGACGGCCACCACTCCCGCCATCGCCTGCCGCCGATTCGGCATCGTCCAGACATGGTCGAACAGAATGCCGGCGAGGACGGTGGCTGACATGAACAGCAAGTGGCCGACCAGCCACCCGACGTAGACGTCCTGGTGATCCCGGACGTTGATGAAGAAGTAGAACACCACGCAGGCGGCCGCGAGGGCGCCGAGCTCACCGAGATCCTGGCGCTCGGCCTGCACGATGATGGCAATCGCCGCGATCGACACGATCAGCACCGGTCCGAAGCTCAGTGCCGTGACCAACCAGAAGCGTTGCGTCGCCACGCGGTTGACGCCAAATTCCACGATGCTGCCGGTGGCATCGACGTATTGAAGCGCCAGTACGAGTCCGCTGGCCAAGGCGAGGGGAATGGCGCTGGCGCTGGCGTGGGCCAGGCCTCGCCGCCAGTCCAGTTGCCGAACGACCGAGTAGGCTTCGAACAGGGCGGCTCCGGCGGTGAACATCACACCGGCAAACGAGCTGATCGCGATCGACAGTCCCAGCAACAAACCGGCGACCGCCATGGCCACCGGATCGAAAACGCGCGTCCGCCGCGACACCGCCAGCACGCCCATCAGCCCGGCGACATACCCGACCGCGTGGTGCGGCTGGTAGAACAGCAAGCGCTGGAGACCGTCGATCGGGATGCCGCGGATGTACCAGCGCGTGATGGCGTCGATGTTCAGGTTGGTGAGCTCATGCAGCGGCACACCGCGATTCACAAAATCAAACCAGGCGTAGATTCCCTCAAAGCTGGATGACACGATGACAAACGCGACGCCCGCGGCCGATGCCCAGGCGCGCACGCCGAAGACCCGCACCATGCCATACAGGAACGTGACGAAGAACGCGTCGATGCACACCGAGCGAATCAGCAGCAGCTCGTCGAGCGTCGCCCACGCGCTGGCGAAGCGGTACTGCGCCGCCGTCAACAGGTGCGGCATCCAGTAGTAGTGCAGCGTGTCGCCGTGGAAGTAGGGGTTGACCGGCAGGAACGCGCCCTTCGCCAGTTCGGCGACCACCGCGCGCCGCCACACGTAGTCGGCGGTGAAATACGCGCGATAGAACTGCCCGTCGGCCGTGATCTCTCCGAGGTGTGCGAACGGCAGGCCGACGACGACCGGGACGATCAGCAGAAGCGCCGCCAGGGCGATGCGGTCGCCGGACGATGTGGCGGGCAAGCGCCAGCGCCCGTGGAGCCGCCGCGCCGGCAGCACGACGAGGGACACCAGCGCAGGCGCGAGCAGCGCCACCCAGATGCCACGACCTCCGGCCGCCCAGACAGCCGTCAGCGCCAGGCTGCCCAGGGCCTGGCCCAGCAGCGGTCCAAATGCCAAGGGAACCAGCCATCCGAGTGCAGGACCGGCGATGGCCCGTGCAATGGCGACGCCGGGCAGCACAAACGCGATTTGCAGGCTGAGGCCAAACAGCAGCGCCAGGGGCGACGCGACGGCGGCCAGTAGCGCGAGGTAGCTAACCGCGGTGACGGCCGTGCTGCCGCGCGCCAGAGTGCGATCAGTCATGACTACGGGCGGTGGTTGACCGCAGCGGCGAAAGTGCCTGTCCCCGCCCACTCGTCTTGGGACGCTGGGCGACGACGATGGCGCGAGATTCGAACACGATGCCTTCCTGTCGCCATTGTTTCAAGAGCTGGCGCATGCGCAGCAGGGCGGCCCGCTGCGTGGCCGGCATCGGCCGGCCATCAAGGCGATCGAGCACCGCGACCTCGAGATCGGCCACGCCCTTGCTGGCGTCAAGCGCCAGCAACGCGCGGCCGTCGGCCAGCGGAATCAGGGACACGCCGGTGAGGTTGCTAAACAGTTCCGGTCGCACCAGGATCAGGGCGCGGTGGCCCGGCAGTGGCACCAGTCCGGCCACCTCGTTCGCCGTGGCCTTGGTGCGCATCGTCCGCGCGTGAACCTTGACGAGGGCCCATCCGGGATCGTCATCGATGCTGGTCAGCCACTCGATCACGTCCACCGGCAGCGTGAGCGAGACCAGTTGTGAAGGTCGCCCGAATTTGAGCGGCCGGCCACGCTTGGTCGAGGAAGCTCGGGACATGGGAACCCGGTCATTGTGCCCCAATAATTGGCACGTTCCGGCAATTAATTCGTGAGAATTACCGCCGTCCGCGGAGCAGATAAAGTCGGATGCCGTCCCCTTCGGCCAGCAGTTGCAGCTCTGGGCGGCGGCCAACCTCTTCGAGCGCAGCGGCGCCGTGGCGTTGCGCAAACGCGTTCACATGCACGGTCACGTGCGTCACGCCAAGGGCTTGCAAGGTAGCCAGCGCGTCCGGGGCCGGAAACGTTTCGAGCACCCGTGCCCGTGCGGCGTAGGTCGGTGGTTCGAAGCCGCTGTAGCCGTTGAGGAGCGGCGCGAAGTAGCGCGTGTTGCTCAGCACGTACCGCCCGTTGCCATTCGCGCGCGGGCCCGAGTAGAAGGGAAACTCGGCCACCACTGCCGGTGACGCGGTGGCCAGCCGATCGTAAATGGCGGGTATGCCAGCGAAGTAAGTGAACCCGACTGGCGCCCGCAGTGCTTCGACGGTTACCAATAGCGCCAGGAGCGCCATCACCGGCCCGCGCCACTTCGCAAGCCGGCCCTGCCGCTCGATGGCCGCCGCACCGAAGCCAGCGAGAATTGAGACGGCCGCCAGGCCGAGCCAGCCCCAGCGGGCGGCGGCACGCATGCTCGTGAGCAACGGCAGGTGGGTGTGGAGAAACGCGTAGCCCGGGAATGCGGGGCCGAATGAAAAGCACACCCCGACGACGCCAAATGCCGCCGCCATGCGGGCCCGCGGATCGCGCCACGCCAGGCCCGAGCCCACGGCGACGGCGGCCAGGGCCACGCCGATCACGCCGGGGAACAGTGCCGCGTTGCCGTTCACGAACGCGTGGCTCCACCACTCGTAGTGAACCCGCGCGCCGGTGGCCAGGTAGTCTTGCCATCGCGCGGAGTAACGCGCGACTTCCTCGAGCGAACGAACCAAGCCCTGCTCGCTCCGCACCTGGTAGTAGGGCCAGAGAAATGGCGCGACGGCGATCGTGGCGGCCACTCCGGCCAGGCCGAGACTGGCCAGGATGGGCCGCCGCTCGCGAGGCAGCCACTCGTTCCATCGCACCGCCGCCG
>Ga0163144_10007638_pt1 | contig 23650 bp, 21 predicted proteins | sample OliLak19BULKMAT1_FD_123175 | JGI IMG/M metagenome (GOLD analysis project Ga0163144, IMG submission 123175) | Freshwater microbial mat bacterial communities from Lake Vanda, McMurdo Dry Valleys, Antarctica - Oligotrophic Lake LV.19.BULKMAT1 | ecosystem: Environmental > Aquatic > Freshwater >...
GTGAAGGGTGCGCAGAAGGCTGTGAAGCGCAGCGCAGCACGCCTCACCAAGCGATAAGTGCCGGCCATGCAGAATTTGGCCATCACCTGGTTAGGACATTCATCGTTTCGCGTCCGGACGCCCGGTGGGAAGGAGATCCTGTTCGATCCCTGGTACACCGGCAATCCGGCATTCCCTGAATCGGCCAGGCCGAAAAAGGCCGACCTGATCCTGGTCTCGCACGGCCACAGCGATCACATCACCGACGCGGCGGCCATGGCCAAGGCCACTGGCGCCACCGTGGTGGGCATCTGGGAGATTTACACCTACCTGGGGTCGAAGGGCGTCAAGAATCTCGAGCCCATGAACAAGGGCGGCACCATCACGGTGCAGGGCCTGCGCATCACCATGACCGACGCGCGTCACAGCAGTAGCTTCGACGACAACGGAGTTGTCTACCTGGGCGCGGCCGCCGGGTTCGTGGTGAAGCTCGAGAACGGCCAGACCATCTACTACGCTGGTGACACCTGTCTGTTCGGCGACATGAAGATCATCGCGGAACTCTACCAGCCGGACATCGCGTTCCTGCCGATTGGTGATCGCTTCACGATGGGGCCCGACACCGCGGCCATCGCCGCGAAGTGGCTGGGCGTGAAGCAAGTGGTGCCGATGCACTGCGGCACGTTCCCGTTGCTGACCGGCACGCCCGATCAACTCGAACAGCATCTCGTGGGATCCGGCATTGAAGTGTTGAAGCTGAAGCCAGGCGAGACCGCCGAGTGAGTGTCTCGTTCGCGCGGTGGTCCTGCACGATCAGCATCGGCGGCGTCTTCGTGCTGGTCGCGTCCACTGGGCCAGCGGCCGGCCAGGCCCCGGCGTGTTCCGGCGTCGTCGATTGCCGGGTGCAGACCGAGTCGGCGATCGCGCAGGGTGACTTCGAACGGGCGCACGACCTGGCGTGGCGGACCGTCCAGCAGGGCCCGCGCAACGACCGTGCGTTGATGTTCCTGCTGGCGCGGACGCAGGCGCTGAGCAATCGTCCAGGCGATGCGTTGGTGATGATCCGGCGCCTGGCCGAGATGGGCGCCCGCGTCGACGTCAGTGCCGACGAGTTCGCGCGCACGCGTGAGCTGCCAGGCTGGCCAGCGGTTGAGGCGCTGATCGCCAGTGTGGTGACTCCAGTTGTTCCACCACCAGCGCCGACAGCCGTGAGACCTGTGGTCACGGTCGCCCCCGTGGCTTCAGCAGCTGAGCCGCCAAAGGCCACTCCGGCCAAGGCGCCTGAGACTGCCAGGATTCCCGAGGTGTCCAAGGTGCCTGCCACAGCAGTCGTGTCTGTGGTGGTCGAAGAGGCGGGGCGTTTTACCAGTGGCGAGTTCGCGCCCGGTGGTCTGGCGTGCGACGCGGTGTCGCGGCGATTCGTGTTTGGCGATCGCGCTGGCCGCAAGCTCCTGATCGTCGCCGAGGGCAGTGACCACGCGATCGACCTCACGCGCGCCGACGTGGCCGGTTTTCTTGATGTCACCGCGATCGACATCGACACCACGAACGGCAACCTGTGGGTGGCGAGTGCCGGAGCCGATGGCCGCGGTGCCACCCTTCACAAGGTGCAGCTCATCTCGGGCCGCCCACTGGCCAGCTTCGTGGTGCCTGAGACCCTTGGCACCGCCGTGCTGCCGGATGTGGCGATGGCATCTGCTGGAGTGCTGCTGCTCGATGCGTCACAGCATCGGGTGCTCATTCTGCGAACCGGTGCATCATCGCCGGCGGTGTTCGCCGATCTCGGCGATGTGGTTCCGCTCAGCCTGGCCACGAGCCGGCAAGACGGCGTGGCCTATGTCACGCACCGTGAGGGATTGCTGGCGATCGACCTGAAGACCCGCGCGGTGGCGCCGGTCACGGCCCCGAAGGCGGTGGCGCTTGGCGGGATCGAACGTGTGCGCCGGCACGGCGCTGGATTCGTCGGCGTGCAGGCGCTGCCTGACGGTTCGCGGCGGCTCGTGCGGTTGACGCTCGACGCGAGAGGACGAACCGTGACCCGCCTGCGGGTGATGGACGCGGCGTTGCCTGACGGCCCCGCCGCCATTTCCATGGCGGTGTGCGGCGACACGCTCGGCTTTCTGGTCGGCGACCCGAGTGTTTCTCAACCCTCGAGCACGGTCTGGACGATTCGGCGAATCCAACTCACACGCTGAGGCCCCGAGTTGGTGCGGGCAATGCGGCGGAGTGGGGCCGGCCTGTGACTAGGACTTCAGCAGCCCGCCGACCAGGTAGTCGGCGAAGGCCGTGCCGATTTGATCGGAGGTCGCCGGTCCCTGCGGGTCAAACCACTTCGGGATCCAGTTGACCGCGCCCATCATCGCGAACTCGATCAGCTTGGGATCACCCGGCTTGAACGTGCCGTGGTCGATGCCTTGCTGGATGATCGCCCGCACACCCTGGTCGAACAGATCGCGCTTGGCGATCACCCGCTGGAAGAGCACCGGTGACAGCGCTTCGGGATCGAGCGTCAGCGCGGTGCCGTGCAATTCGTCGAGGATCAAGTGGACGAAGGCGAGCACGAGCTTGCGGAGCTTGGCTTCCGGGGTCGACGCTTCCGCCTGCACGTCGGCCATCAGCGCCAGCAGCATGTCGAGCGAGAACTCGTGGCAGGCGAAGAGAATCTCTTCCTTGTTCTTGAAGTAGTAGTAGAGATTGCCCTTGGTCATCTCCAGCGCCGAGGCAATCTCGTCAACGCTCGCGCCGTGATACCCCCGCCGGCGGAACGCGGCGGCTGCGCTCTTGAGAATCTCGATCCGGCGATCTGAGGCGGCGGCTGACTTGGCCATGAAGCTCGACGATTATGTCACACATTTGAACGAGCGTTCAGGAACGTAGTAAACTCCCTGCGTGGAACAAACCGTTACGGCCCCGTCGGTGACCTTCGAGACATCCCCCGACCAGTACCAGCACTGGAAGCTGACCGTCGACGGCAACGTCGCAACCCTGGCCATGGACGTGCGCGAAGACGCCGGCCTGCGGCCGAATGACTACAAGCTGAAGCTGAACTCCTACGACCTCGGTGTCGACATCGAGTTGGCTGACGTGCTGCAGCGTCTGCGCTTCGAGCACCCCGAAGTGCACTCGGTGGTGCTGACCAGCTTGAAGCCGCGCATCTTCTGCGCCGGCGCCAACATCTTCATGCTCGGCACATCCAGCCACGCGTTCAAGGTGAACTTCTGCAAGTTCACCAACGAAACGCGGCTCGGGATGGAAGACATGAGCGCGCACAGCGGCATCAAGTTCATGGCCGCCGTGAACGGCATTTGCGCCGGCGGCGGATACGAACTCGCCCTGGCCTGCGACGAGATCCTGTTGGTCGATGACGGCAGCGCCTCGGTCGGTCTGCCCGAGACCCCGCTGCTCGGCGTGCTGCCCGGAACCGGCGGTCTGACGCGCGTGGTCGACAAGCGCAAGGTGCGCCGTGATCTTGCCGACGATTTCAGCACGCTGAGCGAAGGCCTGCGCGGCAAGCGCGCCGTCGAAGGCCGTTTTGTGGACGCGGTCTATCCGACCAGCAAGTTTCAGGACGCCGTGGCCAAGCGCGCGCAGGAACTGGCGGCGATGTCGGACCGGCCGAAGACGGGGCCCGGCATCACGCTTGGGCCGCTGTCTCCCGCCATTGATGGCGACACCATCGCCTACAAGTACGTGACGGGCTCGATCGATCGCGCCAAGCGCACCTGCGAGCTGACGATTAGCGCACCAGGCGGGTCTGACCTGTCCGCCGTAGCGCCTGGCGCGAAGGCGGAAGACCCGCCTCTACGAGAGATCCCCACGACGCCGGAGGAGTTCCTGGCGGCGGGCGATCAGTCGTGGGCCGTTCGCGCGTTCCGCGAACTGGACGACGCCTTGTTGCGGCTGCGTTTGAACGAGCCGGAGATTGGCACCGTGATCCTGCGCGCGACGGGCGATCCCGCCGCCGTGCTCGCCGTCGATGCCTCGCTCGACGCGAACCAGACTGACTGGCTGGTGCGCGAAATCATCAGCGGCATTCGCCGCACGCTGAAGCGCGTGGACCTCACCTCGCGCAGCTTCTTCGCCCTGATCGAGCCCGGTAACGCCTTTGCCGGCACGCTCTTCGAACTGGCGCTGGCCGCCGATCGCGTCTACATGCTCGATCATCCGGACCCGCCGAACACCGTGCAGTTGTCGGTGATGAACGGCGGCGCCTATCCCATGAGCAATGGCTTGACCCGCCTGCAGGTGCGCTTTCTCGGCGAGCCGGATTCGGTGGGCAAGGCCCTGACGCACGACGGCCCCCTCGACGCGCAGCAGGCGCTGGCCGCCGGCCTGGTGTTCTCGGCCCCCGACGACATCGACTGGGACGACGAAGTGCGCATGGCGATTGAGGCGCGCGCGGCGTTCTCGCCCGATGCGCTGACCGGGATGGAAGCCAACTTGCGCTTCGCGGGGCCGGAGACGATGGAGACCAAGATCTTCGGCCGGCTGACGGCCTGGCAGAACTGGATTTTCCAGCGGCCCAACGCCGTGGGCGAACGCGGCGCGCTGATGACCTACGGCCGCGAGGGCCGGCCGACCTTTGATTTCAAACGCACGTAACGACCGACAAACCTGAAGGTTTGTCGCCACGAGGGACGCGCATGATCTCTGCTGAAAAAATTCCAAACAACGTTGATCTCGCCGGCAACAAGAAGCTGCAGCGCGCGCTCGAGCACTGGCAGCCCGCGTATCTCGATTGGTGGCGCGACATGGGGCCGCCCGGGTTCCAGGACAGCCACCAGGTCTACCTGCGCACGGCGATCAGCGTCGATGCCGCCGGCTGGGCGCACTTCGATTACGTGCGGTTGCCTGAATACCGTTGGGGCATCTTCCTCGCCGAGCCGACGCCCGATCGCCGGATCGGTTTCGGCGACTTCAAGGGCCAGCCGGTGTGGCAGGAAGTGCCGGGCGAGTTCCGCAACCAGCTGCGCCGCCTGATCGTCATCCAGGGCGATACCGAACCGGCCAGTGTGGAGCAGCAGCGGTCGCTGGGCGCCCACTGTCCAAGCCTGTACGACCTGCGCAACCTGTTCCAGGTCAACTGCGAAGAAGGCCGTCACCTGTGGGCGATGGTCTACCTGCTGCACTCGCACTTCGGCCGCGACGGCCGTGAAGAGGCCGAGGCACTGCTCGAGCGCCGCAGCGGCAACGACGACACGCCGCGCATGCTCGAGGCCTTCAACGAGCCGATCGACACCTGGCTCGACTTCTTCGCCTTCACCATGTTCACCGACCGTGATGGCAAGTCGCAGTTGCTATCGCTGTCGGAGAGCTCGCTCGATCCGCTCGCGCGGACGACCAAGTTCATGCTGACCGAAGAGGCCCACCACATGTTCGTGGGCGAGAGCGGCATTGCCCGCATTCTCGAGCGCACCTGCCAGCTGCTGCGCGAGTCCGGCTTCTCTGGCGACGTGCGCGCCCACGGCGGCATCGACCTGCCGTTGATCCAGAAGTTCGTCAACTTCTGGTTCAGCCAGAGCCTCGACCTGCACGGCAGCGAGGTGTCGAGCAACGCCGCCGCCTACTTCTCGAACGGGCTGAAAGGCCGCGCCGAAGAGGATCGGTTTGACGACGACCACATCCTGGCGGGCAACATCTACGTGCTCGACCTGATGGACGACAGCGGCCTGCTCATTCGCGAGGAAGTGCCGATGCGCAACGCGCTCAACGAGGTGCTGCGCGACTGGTATGTCGGCGACTGCCAGGCCGGCGTCGATCGCTGGAACAAGCGCGTGCTCGAGGCGCACGGCATGTCGGAGCGCATCACGCTGCCGTCACGCCGCTTCCACCGCAAGGTCGGCGTCTACGCCGGCAAGCACTTCGATCCGTTCGGCAACCAGTTGAGCAACGAGGACTGGGAACGGCGCAAGTACGAGTGGCTGCCGTCGCTCGACGACAAGCGCTACCTGCACAGCATCCAGGCCACGCCGGTCTACAAGCCGGGGCAATTCGCCAACTACATCGCGCCCCCGCAGAAGGGCATCAACCGCCAACCGATCGACTTTGAGTACGTTCGTACCGAACAATGAGCACCCGGAAAATTGGCTAGGCCGGACTGTCATGGACGTTAAGACTGTTGCGGTTCTCGGCGCCGGCACCATGGGCCACGGCATTGCCCACGCGGCGATGGCCGCCGGCTACGCCACGGTGCTGTACGACGTGTCGCAGGCGCCACTCGACAAGGGCCAGGCAGCAATCGACGCGGTGATTCAAAAGGGCGTCGAACTCGGCAAGGTCACCGCAGACGATGCGGCGGCCATGCGCGGTCGTTTGCGACTGTCCACGGTGGTCGCCGATGCCGTCCGCGCCGCCGACATCGTGATCGAAGCCGCGCCTGAGAAGATCGACCTGAAGCTGGCGTTGTTCGGCGAGGTCGAAGCCTTCGCGCCCGCCCACGCCGTGTTCGCGTCCAATACCTCGGCACTCAGCATTACCGAGATCTCGGCGGTACTGGCGAACCCGGGCCGCATGGGCGGCATGCACTTCTTCAATCCCGTTCACCGCATGAAGCTGGTCGAAGTGGTGAAGGCGCTCGACACGACCGCCGAGACCATTGCGGTGATGGCGGCCGTGTCAGCGCAGATGGGGAAGGAGACGGTGCTCGTGAAAGAGTCGCCGGGCTTCATCACCACGCGCATCAACGCCCTGATCGGCAATGAAGCGTTCTACATGCTGCAGGACGGCGTGGCGAGTGCGCGCGACATCGACAAAGGGCTGAAGCTCGGGTTGAACCACCCGATGGGACCGTTCGAGCTGGTAGACCTGGTGGGACTGGATACCCGCCTCAGCATCCTGCACTACCTGCACAAGATGCTGGGCGAAAAGTTCCGCCCCTGCCCGCTGCTCGAGCAGCACGTCCGCGATGGACGGCTGGGCCGCAAGGTCGGCAAGGGCGTCTACGACTACTGAATCGTGATCGTGCCCTTCAGGCCGGCGTTGCTCGGCTCGCCGTGATCGTGAAAAGCACAGGTCCTGGCGACATTGAGGTTGCCTGTTTGCTTCCTCTGGCCGGGCTGCAGGAACCCCACTTGGTTGATGTCGGGGCAATCGGAGTGGTCGGGGTGCGGGTCTGAGTTCATTTCATGATTACGGTTATGGCTGTTCACAAACTCGACGCGCCCACCTCGCGCGATGGTGACGGTGGAGGGCGTGACCCTGCCGTCAGCACCGATTGTGATCGTGGCGGTCAACCCCGGGGGCGTCGTGGTGGGCGGCGTCGTAGTCGTGGGCGTGGTCGTGGGCGGCGTTGGCGTGGTCGGGGTGTTGGAGCTGCTTCCCCCGCACGCGGCCGCTGATACGGCCACGACGGCGAACATGCCCACTGCTATCCAGATCGATGGCTTCATGGTGGCGCTCCTAAAAAAACTTGCGTGACAGGTTGAAGCCAATATACCAGTCGTCGCGCGCCCTGCCACCCCTCGCGACGTTGGCCAGCGTCGTCCCGAGGCCATTCGAGATGTTTATCTGAAACAGGTGCCCGCCCGCTTGCTGTTCGATGCCGAACGACATCTGGGTGACGCCGGGGTCGTAGCCGGCGACGCGCGGTGACGCTTCGAACACCAGATAGGTGGACTTCCTGACCCGCAAGCGGGTTCCGAGGCCGATCATGATGGTGTCGTTGTCGTCGACCAGCTCGGTTGGCTGCGGGTTGCTGTTATTGATCCAGGCGGGCTGGATGTGGATGGCTCCACGGTCGCCGATCTCGCGGGAAATCACCGCGGCAATTCCCGGCGAGTAGCTGTCGCGGAAATTATCGGTGCCTTCCGCCGTGGCCAGCGCGCTGATCCCGACCGGGAATGACTTTTGTGAGGTCAGTTCGTACTGGCCGAAGAACTGGATGGTCCGGTCCGAGGTCCGGTAGATGCCGACCTGGCCACCGCGAATCAGCCCGTAGCGAAGTTCCAGTCCGATCAGCGCACCGGAATCGAACCCGAAGAAGTCATCCACCAGATCGCCGAAGTCGCCCTGGCCGAGCGGCCGTCCGAAGCGGTGCGACATCCGGAACGCCATCTTGTGCCGTGGCATCCGCAGGTTGGTGGCCAGGGTCGCCAGGCCGAAATCTGGCTGCGCCTTGTTGGGGTCCAGATCCGGGTCGTCGGCCGGGGCCTGGCTGCCGCCGGTGGTGGTCGCTGCCGGTGGCGCCTGGGCCAGCGCCGGCGTCACGACGCCAATGACGAGCAGCAGCGCGAGTACGGATAATCGAACAAGTGTCACAAATGTCTCCTAGTCGTTCTTGGCGCCGAGCTCAATCCAGCGGCGAATGATGCTGATCTGGCCGTCGGTGAGGTAGGGCCCGTTGCTTCTCGGCATGCGCACACCGACAATGTCGGTCCGCCCGATTAGCTTGTGAAGAAGATAACTGGTATCGGGACTGCCTGCGACCACGAGCATCGTGCCCGGCTTGCTCCGGCTGGGCACGCCGACCAGCGCCTGGTACGACTGACCCTCCACCAGGTTGAGCCCTGCTGACGGCGTCCGTCCGACATTCGAATGGCACTGCGTGCATGCCAGTCGGCTTGAGGAGTCCGACGCGTTGAAGATCTCGCGTTGGATACTCGACAGGGTGGGAGTCAGGTTGGGCGACGGTCCGGCAATGTCACTCAGCCGCTCGTCGCACGCGGTGGCACTCAGGGCCAACACGGCAGTCAAAACCAACATGCGAACACCACGCATCATCACTCTCACAGGTTGGACCATCATTTTCGCACGGTTACGATCAAGGCGCCCTTCATCTCGTCGTGGCCCTTGCCGCAGTATTCGGAACACACGATCGGAAAGGTACCAACCGCCGAAGCGACAAAGTCCATCGTCACGGCTTCGCCGCCTCTGGGCACGAGCTTCTCAACCTTGAATGTCTTGATACCGACGCCATGGACGCCGTCCGCCGACGTGACCACCAGGCGAATATGCTCGCCTTCGGTGACCTCGATGCGGGACGGTTCGAAGGCAAATCGCTTGGCCACCACCTCGATCACGCGAGGCTCGCCCTGAGCATCAGAGGGCCTGCCCTGAGGGTCAGAGGGCCTGCCCTGAGGGTCAGAGGGCCTGCCCTGAGGGTCAGAGGGCCTGCCCTGAGCGAGCGGGCGAGAGGCTACGCCTCTCGCCCGCGAGTCGAAGGGCGCAGAAGCCGCGGCAGGGTCCTGTTGAGAGCCAGGCATTGCTGCCACTCCCAACAGGAGCGCCGTCCCCGCCGCGGCCACTGAATGAACAAAAGAGGTCAGGATCGAGAGCTCCTGCAGGGACATAAGCAAGTGTGATGCCTGAAATGGCGCGAGGCCTTCCCCCTGCGATCGGGCCAGCCGCCACTGGGCGCGGAGCGAGATGCGCTGTTCGTGGGGCGTAAGGATTTACGGCACGCGTAAGCCGGCCGTCACTCTTCGATTCGGTATTTGGCCAGGTAGTGGCTGAGGGCGCGCTGGCTGATGCCCATGAGCTCGGCGGCGTCTTTCTTGACCCCGCGCGCCTGTGCGAGCGCCCGCCGCATGGTCTCGCGCTCTGCCCATTCGAGATTCTGGTGCAGCTTCAGCGACGGAATCGCGGCCGTCGCGGGTGCCGCCGTCGCACTCATGAGCCATACCGATTGACTCGAGAGCCGCGCGCCGGTCGAGAGCACGACCGCGCGCTCGATGGTGTTCTCCAGTTCGCGAACGTTGCCCGGCCAGCCATATCCCGAGAGCTCCGCCATGGCCTTGTCATCGACGCCGTCGATGTTCTTGCCGGTGCGCTCGGCGAACCGCCTGACGAAGTGATCCACCAGCAGGGGAATGTCCTCGGGCCGGTCGCGCAGCGGCGGCATCTCGATGGGAATGACGTTCAGGCGATAGAACAGATCTTCAAGGAACTTGCCCTCGGCCACCAGCTGGCGCAGGTCGCGGTTGGTGGCCGCGATCACCCGCACGTCCACCCGCTGGGTGCGCTCGGCGCCGAGCGGCTCGAACTCGCGGTCCTGCAGCACGCGCAGCAGTTTCGCCTGCACGCTCAACGCGATGGTGCCGATCTCGTCGAGGAAGATCGTGCCGCCGTCGGCGAGGGCGAAGCGGCCTTTCTTGGTGAAGGAGGCGCCCGTGAAGGCGCCGCGCACGTGCCCGAACAACTCCGACTCGAGCAGCGTCTCGGGAATGGCCGCGCAGTTGACCTTGATCATCGGCATGCTGCGCTGCGCGCTCCGCTCGTGAATCGCGCGCGCCACCAGCTCCTTGCCGGTGCCGGTCTCGCCGGTCACGAGGATCGTGCTCTTCGACTCGGCGACCATTTCCGCACGCGTGATCACGTCGCGAATTGGCCGGCTGCGGCCGATGATGCCGTAGTGATCGAACTCGGCATCGCGCTCACTCAGCAGGTAGCGCAAGCCGGTCCGCGCGCGCTGGTCAGCCAGGGCGCGCTGGGCGATCACCAGCAGCTCATCGACCTCGAACGGCTTCTGCAGGTAGTCGCTGGCGCCGAGCTTCATGGCCTCGACGGCGCTCTCGATGCTGCCATGGGCCGTCATCATGACAATGGCCGGGCGCTCGGCTTCGGGCGTGGCCGCGGCCAGGTCGCGAATCACATCCAGGCCGGTGCGGTCGGGCATCAGGAAGTCGATCACCAGCAAGTCGAAGGCGCGGTCGTTCAGCCAGCGCGTCGCCTCGCGGGCATTCGACGCCGTCGTCACTTCATGACCATCGTCGCGGAGCGCGCGCCCCAGGGTCTTGAGAATTTTTTCTTCGTCGTCGGCGAGGAGAATGCTGCCTGACATGTCGCTATAGCCTATCGCCTTGTCTCAACGATCGGCCCGCCTCGGGCGTCGCCGAGTTCAATCCGGAAGTCGGTGCCAGACCCCGGCCGGCTGGCGACCGTGATCGATCCGCCGAGGCCTTCGACGATGTTCTTGGCAATGGCGAGGCCAAGACCGGTCCCGGCGCGGCGGGTCGTGAAGTAGGGATCGAAAATGCGGCCCAGGTCATCGTCGCTGATGCCCGAACCGTTGTCGCGGACGAAAATGGCGACGCGGTGGCCGCCGAGAGCGCTGGTCTGCAGGCGCACGTCGGCGCCGGCCTTGGCCGCGACCGCATGGTGGGCGTTGGTCACCAGGTTCACCAGGACGGTGCGCAGCCGCTCGCCGTCGGTGACCAGCGTGGGCAGGTCCGGAGCGAGGTCAAGCGCCACCATGCCTTCGTGGTCAGGGGTGGCCGCGGCGGCGGCATCGGCACAGACGCGGTTGATGTCGGTCGGCGCCGGATCGAAGTGGATCGGCCGGGCGACATCGAGCACGTCGTTGACCAGGCGATTCAGCCGGTCGGTCTCCTCGTCGATATCGGTCGCGGCGTCGCGGACGTCCGCGGCGGTGGCGCCATCGCGGGCGAGGGTGCGCAGCGCGCCCTTGATGATCATCAGCGGATTGCGGACTTCATGGGCAATCACCGTCGAGAGCCTTCCCAGCGATGACAGCCGCTCGCGCTGGCCCGCCTCGCGCTGGAACCGCACAATGGAATCAGTCAGCGTGTTGAACGTGGTCGCCAGCATGTGCGCGTCGTCATCATCCCAACCGCCCTGGCGCTTGATCGGGATCTTGCGCGTGAGGTCGCCGGTGGTGGCGATTTGCCGCATGTGATCGGTGATGGTGGCCAGCGGCCGGGAAATGGTGCGCGCGACGGCGTAGCTGACGACGATGGCGAGCAGGGTGGCACCCAGGGCAATGCCGCCGAGCGCGGCCTGGATGGCGCCGAGCGAACGCAGCCGTTCACTGCGCGACCGCAGGATGATGGCGGCGGGATCCGCGGCACCCGACCCGGACCCGAGCGCCCGGGTCAGCGCCACGTATTCTTCGCCGGCGATGACGAGCCGGGTGGGTCCCGGTGCCGCCAGCAGTGGCGTCAGCGCCTCGCGCGGCCCCGGCAGGGTCGAGGCCCGTGCCGTTCCTGCCATGGCGAAGGCGATGTCCGCACCGGTGAGGGCCTTGAACTGCGCGGCGCGCCGGTCGTCGAGCAGGTAACCAATGCTCAGGACGCCGAGGACTTCGGGGCGCTCCAGGCCGAGCGTGATCGGCACGCTGACGACCTCCATCACCCCTCGCGGATGCAGCCAGAACGCCGGCGCCACCTGGCCGTCGAGCACCAGCTTGAGATCGCTCGCAACGGTCGACGCCTGCTGGGTCGCCGGCTCTCCCGACATGGCCATCAGGTTGCCGCGGCGATCGGACACCAGCAACAGGTCGGCGCCCGCCTGCCGTTGGTAGTCCACCGCAATGGGCTGAAGGGTCGGCCCGTCGGCAATCTCGACGACCGCCTTGAACTTGGGCAAGTCGGCGATCAGCTGGGCGGTGCGGGCGACGTTCTCGAACTGGGTCCGCCGTTGTTCGTCCACCAGTGTGGCGGCCTCGGTCAGGTCCCGCTGCAGCTCGGCTTCGGTCTCGCTGGTCATGCGGGCGCTGATCAAATAGACCGCCGCGCCGATCGACGACATGGCGAGCAGCGCGCTCGCGAGGAAGATGCGATTGGTGATGGAGCCAAGCACGCGCATCACGGCACGGCCAGTATAATGCCGGCGTGTGGTTCGTCCTGCTGATCCCGCTGACGGTGGCGGCCGTCCCGACACCACCGACATTCGCAGCCCGTGATTGGCGAGAGGACTAGCGCCGGTTCATCCGCCGCTGGGCCTCGGCATACCGCGACGACCCTACCGGTACCTTCGCGTACGCTTCCTTGGCCTTGACCGGCTCGTTCAGCCGCCGATCGTAGAGCTCGCCCAGGCGGAACCACACATCCATGGGATTGCCGGGGAAGCGCGCGCCGAGGTCTTCGAGGGCCTGCGCCGCTTCGGCGTGACGGTCCATCCCGCTCAACAGGGCGGCCAGGCGGTTACGCGCGGCCATCGACTGAGGGGTCTCGGGGAACTGCTCGATGATGGTCCGCAACGTCACCATCACGGCCGGCACTTCGACCTTCAGGACCGGATCCATTTCCTTCAGGTCCTTGCGATCGTTCTCGATCTTCAGCTTGCTGTTGAGCGCGGCATTGGCCTGTGGCGAGCCCGGGAACTCGCGGGCGACCTCAGTCAGCAACTCGCGCGACTGGAGCTGCGCGCGCGGCTGGCGCGCGCGGCCCAGCATCATTGAGCGCCGCAGCTTGCTGTCGGCGGCGCGGCGATCACCGGCATTCCGGCTTTCAAATTCCACGAGTGCCGCCATCGCATCGTCTGTCCGACCGGCCTTCTCGTGCAGATCGGCGGTGAGCAGCGATGCCTCGGCGGCGGCGGGAGAGCCGGGGTAGTCAGCCATGATCTGCTTGAGGTCGGTCAGGGCCTGGTCGTTCAGGTTATTGGCGAGCTTGGCGCGCGCGACTTCCAGTCGCTGCATGGCCTCAGCATCGCGTGATGCCACGGGGGCGGGTGCCGGCGCGACCGGCCTGGCGGCCGGCTTGGTGGTGGACGGCCCCGCGCCGGTGGGCTTGGCCGTCGCCGTGCCGCTCGCCGGCGGCGTTGGCTTGGCGGCTGCAGCTGGAGCTCCGGCAGACGGAACGGCGGGCGCGGCTGGTAGGCCAGGGCTCGCCGTCGTGGCGGCGGGTGATTCGACCGGCGGCGCTGGCGTCACGGCGGCTGGTGGCGCCGGATCGGCCGATGCGGAGTCACCACCCCGGCTGGCAAAGTACGCCCCAGCGCCGGCGGCAATGGCGGCGATGAGCACGACGCCAACGCCGAGACCCGCGCCGAGGACCCACGGCTTGTTCACGCCTGATTGCAGAGCGGCTGGCGGCACCGAGCCGGGCGGCGCAGGGGCGGCCGGCGGCATCGCTGGTACCGTGGCGGAGCCGGCGACGGCCTGGCTTCCCGATGGCAGGACCACAGTGGCGGCATCGGGATTAACGGTGCTGATCGCAGCCGGCACCACGCCGTGGCGCGAACCGGAATCGCGGCGCAGCCGCTTGAGATCGGCACCAAGGTCGGCGGCGGTCTGGTAGCGCAGCGAGCGATCCTTCTCGAGTGCCTTCGACACGATGCGATCGAATTCGCCGGGCACCGACGCGTTCAGGCTGCTCGGCGGCGTCGGATCACGATTGAGAATGCCGTCGAAGACGACGGCCGTGGTGTGCCCTGGAAAGCTCGGCTTGCCGGTGGCCATCTCGTAGAGCACCACGCCGAACGAAAACAGATCCGTGCGCGGGTCCACTTCATCGCCACGCGCCTGTTCAGGCGACATGTAGGCAATGGTGCCGACCGTCGTGCCCGCCATGCTGGTGAAGTGCTCCTCGATGTGCGTTTCATTCTTCGCATCGAGGTGGCGCATCGAGCGGCGGTATTCCGGCGACAGCTTGGCGAGACCGAAGTCGAGGACCTTCACGGAGCCACGACGCGTGATGAAGATGTTCGCCGGCTTCACGTCGCGATGGAGTATGCCCTCGGCGTGAGCGGCATCCAGGGCATCGGCGACCTGTGCGCCGATGTCGAGCATCAGGCGCATGTCGAGCGGCCGCCCCGACAGCTTGCTGTCGAGCGGCTCACCGTCCAGCAACTCCATGGCCAGGTACAGTTGGCCATCGTGCTCATCGAAGCCGTAGATCGTGCAGATGTTCGGATGGTTCAGGGCCGAGGCGGTGCGCGCTTCACGCTTGAAGCGTTCGATCGCCTCTTCGTTGTCGCTGCTGCCGGCCGGCAGCACCTTGAGCGCTACCTGGCGGCCCAGCTTGAGGTCCTGTGCGCGGTACACGACGCCCATGCCCCCGGCCCCAAGCCGGTCGATGATGCGGTAGTGCCCCAGAGTTTGGCCGATGAGTGAGTCAGACACGGTGCGGGTCGTTCATCGTATGCCTGTAACGCCTTGACAGGGAAGGGGGTGAACGGTAGAGTCAAGAATCTGAAACGTCGTTCCGTATAGTGGAATCACCTCAACCGCCAACGAACCAGCCAACGAACCGATCCGCCAGCGCCCTCACGTCTGTCGACAAGGCACTTGAGGTGTGCGAAGTGCTGAGCGGCATGCCCCGAGGCATGAATCTCTCCGACCTCGCACGTGCGCTGAGGCAGCCCGCCTCGACGGTTCATCGACTGCTCGGCGTCTTGAAGCGTCGCGGCTACGTCCGGCAGGACGATGAGACGCAGCGCTACGGCCTGACGTTGAAGATGCTCGACCTCAGCTTCCGCTCGCTCGGCCAGTCAGAACTGCGGCTGCACGCCTACCCGATCATGCGGGAATACGTGCTGCGCACGCCGTACCGCGGGTTCATTGCGATTCCAGCCAGCGGAGAAGTGACCTACGTATGGAGCACGGGCCAGGATGAAGTGGCCATGCGGACGGTCTATGGCAAGGAGATGCCGGGACACTGCGCCATCTACTTCTCGCCGCGCCAGGCGACGCGCCGGTTGAGCTGCCTGCGGCTGGCGACGCCGGGCGAGTTGGCGCAGCCCGAGGCGACGGTCGTGCGGATGGGCCCGCCACCGATGGAGCCCGATGCGTTGCAACGACTGTTCTGCACCTGCGCCCCGGTCCGCGACTACACGGGGCAGGAGGTGGCGCGGGTCGGCGTGTTCGGCCACGGCGCCGACGACCGGCCGATCCTGACAGAACACCACCGCGGCGCCTGGGACCTGGCCCGCCGCATCTCGATGCGCCTTGGCCACGTGCCGGCCAGCGCCCTCGAGAGCACCGCGTAACTTGCAACTGCAACTGCAACTGATAACTGATAACTGAAACTCTCAACTTTCAACTCTTGAACTTTCAACTGACAAGGATCGCGTCAATGGCCTACATCATCACGGAACCCTGCATCGGCACCAAGGACTCGGCGTGCGTCGACGTCTGCCCGGTCGACTGCATCCACCCGCGCAAGGACGAAGGCGACTTCGAGGCGGCTACCCAGCTCTACATTCACCCCGACGAATGCATCGATTGCGGCGCGTGCGTGCCCGCCTGCCCGGTCGAGGCCATCTTCGCCCTGGATGAAGTGCCAGAAAAGTGGAAGAACTACATCGAAATCAACTCCAAGCACTTCCAGAAATAGGGGGGTTGTTCGGAGGGCGATGGCTTCAGCCGTCGCCGTGCCGCTTAGAGTAGAATCGGGCCATGACTCCCGGGTTGCGCCCCCCGGGTAAGGTTCTATTTGTATTGGTGAGAGGATCTATGTCGATGCGACCTCGCAAGGCGTTGGTAGCCATGGCCGTACTCGCGGCCCTGGTTTCTGGTGTCCAGGGGCGCGCGCCTGGCGACGATGCGGCCCTCCAGTTTCAACTGGGGACGCTGCTCTTCGACGAAACGCGATACCGGGAGGCGCTCGAAGCATTCCGTAAGGCGGTGGATGCTGACAGCAAGTCGCTGTCCATGCAGGCTCGCATGGGCGTGGTGAAGTCAGCCCTCCGGCTGGGTGAGTTCCTCGAGGCCCAGAAGGAAGCACAAGTCCTCAAGCAGCAGGCTCCCAAGAGCGCCGAGGTGCTCAGCCTGCACGCCGACGCGCTGTGGTCGGCCGGCCTCTTTGACGAGGCCCACGAAGAATTCAAGGATGCCCTGGCGCTGGTGCCCGACCTGTCGCGCGGCCATCACGGCCTGGCCCGCGCGCTGGCCTCGCAGAACAAGCTGGACGAGGCGCTGAACGAAGCGCAGGTTGCGCTCAAGCTGGCGCCCCGCGACGAAGAAGCCCATCACACCGTCGGCGCCATCTTCGAGCGCATGCGCCGCTACGAACAGGCGGCGGCGGCGTACGGAAACTACGTCAACCTTCTCCCCAACAAGGATCGCAGCGACAAGGCGTCGTGGTCGCGGTCGCAGATTCGGTTCCTGCGCTCGTTCGGTGAACGCGAGCCGATCGCCATGGATGCCGAGGCAGCCGAGGGCCTCCACACCGTCGACTTCCGCATCATTGACGACAAGGTCATCGTCAAAGCCAAGGTCAACGGCGGGCGCCCGCAGGACTTCGTGCTCGACACCGGGTCTGAGCTGACCACGATTTCGCGGCAAACCGCGTCGAGTGGCGCCGTTCGTCCGATCACCTACACGCTCAGCGCCGGTGTCGGCGAAGTGGGCTTGCGCGGCTTGCAGTTGGGCCGCCTCGACACGTTTGAAGTCGGCACCATGAAGTTGAGCAACGTCCCGACACTGATCAAGGCCCCGGCGCTGCGCGGCATTCCCAAGCGCGAAACAGAGAGCTTCTCGCCGCTGGGCCTGGGCTTGTCGATGACCATCGACTACGCGACCCGCAAGCTCACGATGGGCCGCACGCTGCCGCAGGAGCCGGCCCAGTTCACCCTGCCGATGCGTCACCACCGTCTGTCGATGGTGCGCGGCCTGATCAACCAGACGCGGCCGACCTACTTCGTGGTCGACACCGGTGGCGAAGTGATCTCGATCAGCACGGCCACGGCCGAGGAGCTGAACCAGGACATGCCCCGCAAGATCGCGCTGCGCGTGTATGGCACCTCGGGTTGGGACCGCGACGCCTTCCTGATGCCGGGCGTGAACCTGAGGTTCCAGAACATCCTGCTCAACAACTTCGCGGTCGTGGTGTTGAATCTGCAGGCGCCCAGCGTGTTGCTGGGCTTTCAGGTCGGCGGCATCGTCGGCCACCGCTTCCTCAGTCCCTACCGCGTCTCGCTCGATCTTGATCGCAGCGAGTTACGGATGACCAAAGCGACGAACTAGGCGCGAGGGCGGGGTCAGGCAGGTCGGGCCGGTAGGACTCGTCGGGCCGCACACCAGCCCAACCCGCCCATTACGGGGTGCTGCGCTGGGCCTTCCGACGGAGCCGGTCGGCGCGGCGCTCGTGGGCCTGCCGCACCCGTTCCTCATCGTCGGCAGTTTCCACCAGCAGCGGCGGCACCTTCTGCGCCTTGCCGTCCTTGTCGATCGAGACAAAGGTCAGGTAAGCGCGGCTGGTCAGCTTGCGCGTCCCGGTTTCAATTTCCTCGGAGAACACTTCCACCTCGACTTCCAGTGACGTGCCGAAGACGCACGTCACGCGCGACTTGAGAAGGATCAGGTCGCCGACCTTGATCGGGTGGATGAACTCAAGGCCGTCCACGCCCGCCGTCAGGGCGAGCGTGTTGGTGTGCCGATGACAGGCGATCGCGCCGGTGATGTCGATGAGGTGCATCACCGTCCCGCCGAGGATGTAACCGAGCGGGTTGGAGTCGTTCGGCAGGACGACTTGCACCGTCTCTGCCGTCGACTCCTGCCAGTGTTTTGCCTTTACCAATCGTAGCCAATCCAGAGCGAGAACTTGACCTTGCGGAAGGCCTCGCTGCCGCCGGACGCCGCGTAGACCACGTCCTCCCAGTCCTTGTTCATCAGCGTCTTCCACGACCAGTCGAAATGGAGGGGGAAGCCCAGGGCCATGGACGAGAGGCTGATGCCGTAGGACGCCTTCGCATCCACGAAGCGCCGCCCCTGAACCAGGATGGGCGCGCCGTAGATCGGATTGCCGCTCAGGTCGTAATTGAGAATCGGCGTCTCGACGGTGGTCTGGTTGGTGAAGACCTTGAAGGGCGTATCGCCGAAGTGGGCGCCGCCCAGGCCGGCAAAGAGCGTCGCGCGAACGCCGCCGAGGACGCCAATCGGCGTCGCCATGGCTTCGATCAGCGGGATGCGCAGTTCGGCGTTGGCGAAGAAGGCCTTCTGGCCCACGAACTGCAGATACTCATAGCCCCGCAGTTCCGAGTTGCCGCCGAAGTACGTGTAGTCAGGATTGTTGCCCCAACTGGTGAAGCCGCGGCCACGCAAGGCCAGCAAGCCGGTCGAGCCAAGGCGGAAGTACTTGCGCGCATCGGCGTCGACGGTCTGCCGGCTGAGCGTGTTCCCAATCTTCGGCGCGATCTCGTAGGCCAGGCGCATGGTGCTGCCCGACAGCGGGCCGAACTCACGGAAGATCGTCGTTTCCTGCACGAACGCGGCGCCGATGGGCACCATGTTGCCGTTGTTGAACAGCGCGGCGCCGTATTGCTGCTGCTGGTAGTCGTTAGCGACGGCGGCGACGTTCGGATCCTCGTAGCGTTCCTGGTAGCGCGTGAAGCCGCCGAACACCTCGATGCGGCGGTAGCGGTTGAAGGGATAGATCGCAAACCCCGTTCCGCCCTGCATGGTACGGGTGGCGGTGGCGAGGTCGCGGTCGATCAGGCCGTTATAGGCCGGGTCGTAGAAGATGCCGTCCAGCTGGCCGTAGAAGAACTGGGTGCTGTTGTAGGCCTGCAGCGCCCACTGCAGCCGCTTCTCCATGTTGATCCAGGAGAACTGCATGGTGCGGTACTGCGAGACCGACGACACGAACATGCTGAACTGCTGGTCGCCGAGCACGTCGGTGAACACCACCTGCGTGCCGCCGAACACGTCGCCGCCGCTGGTGACGCCGAGGGCAACTGGCGGCCGGCCCTCGAGGAACAGCTTCTCGAACTTGCCCTTCTTCTTCTTGTTATCGGCCACGAGCTGGTGGCTGATCGGCGCCTGGAAGTCGACAATCGGGCCCGGTGAGCCGAAGTCGGCGCTGGCGACCTTGGTGAGTTCGTCCTTGCGATCCAGCACGTGCAAGCCGTACTCGCCCTTGAAGTAGGTCACGAACGCGAGGCGGGTGCTGGGGCCGTCGCGCAGGACCACCGGCGACAGGTTGCCCGACAGCGCGTCGGTGTACTGCTTCAGCTCGCTGGTCTTCAGGTCAAGCGTCCACAGGTTGTAGATCTGGCCGTTCTTGGCGACTTCCGGATCGATCGGCTCGGCCGGGTTGACCGCGGTCGAGGCGAACACCAGCGTGTTGGGATCCAGGAACTGCGGACCACCCTCGTCGTGGGTGCCGAAGGTCAGCTGCAGGCTGTTCTTCCCGTCGGCATCCATCCGGAAGATTTTCTCGTTGCCGCTCACGCGCACCAGGTAGACGAGCGACTTGCCATCCGGTGCCCAGGTCGGCGCGTAGTTCGAGAAGGGATCCTTTGTGAGGTTGACGATCTCCTTGGTCTCGAGGTTGACCGTGAAGATGTCGGCCTGGCTGTCCTGCATGCCCGAGAAGGCCACCAGCGTGCCGTCGGGCGAGAAATCCGGAGACTCGGGGGCATCGACGGTCGTCAACGCCACCCGCGCCTCGATCTTGCGCGACACCACGTTCTGCACGATCAGCGAGCGGTCCTTCTCGGTGCGCACGAAGTAGGCGATGCGATCGCCGGTCGGCGACCACGACATCCATGGCACCGAGTTCCAGCGCCCACCCGGCGTCGCCAGGTACTCGAAGCCCATGCTCTGGTCGAAGCCGGCGGTGAGGTTACGCACCACCGAGCCGTCCTTGGCTGAGATCAGGACGATGTCGTATTCGCGGTCGCGGCCGTTGCCGGTCATGCCGGCAATCAGGTCACCCGAGGGCGACGGCTCGATCGAGAGCACGTTGGAGAACTGGCCCTTGCGCGGGTCGGGTGCCAGGTCGCGGCCATAGTCGGCCGGCCGCTCCTTGTCGCGGAACGGCTTGAAGCGTTCCTTCAGGTAGCGATCAAACTGCTGGTCCCACTCGTCGGGCCCAATCTGGAACGCTTCCTGGTAGGCATCATCGGTGCCGCCGATGACCGAGCGGCGCAGAGCGAACACATAGGCGCGCACGCCTTCCTTGCCCCACTTCGATTCCATGAACTCAAACGCGGCGTGGCCCAGGTTGTAGATCAGGCGCGGGTTGCTGAAGCCGCCGTAGTCCTGCATCTCGCTCATCTTCGGCACGATGTCCGACACTGCGGCGTCGCGCACGGTCATGATGTCGAGCGGACGCCAGTAACCGGTCATGTAGTCGGACATGCCTTCCATGGTCCACAGCGGCATGTTGCGGCGGATGAGACCGGTCGGAATGATGTCGAACTGGAACTGGTGGGTGAGCTCGTGGACGATCAGGCGGTAAAGCAGATCGGGCGGCTCGTCGATGGGCATCACCATGCGGTAGCGGCCGGGTTCGGCGAAGGCGCCGACGCCTTCCTGGGCCGCGCCCGGGATCACGTTCTGCTGCCAGAACTCGCTGGCGGTCGAGAACAGGATGAGCGGCAGCTTCATCGACAGGTCGTGCTTCAGTTCCGAGCTGACGTGCTGATAGGCGCTCTCGGCATAACCGGCAATGCGCTCGAGGTGCGGCTCAATCTCCGGGTAGTAGTAAATCTCGAAGTGCTCGGTCTGGTAGGTATGCCACTCGAAGTTGTCGTAGCGGATCTGGTTCTTCCCGAAATACGGGACGTAGCCGGTCTGCGCTGCCGCCACGGCGGGCGCCACCATGGCGACTGCCAACATCGAACACAGGGCCAGGGCCAGTGACCTGAAGGCTGGCGTCAAGGCTTTCCGCTGCGGGGTGCGCATAGTCTCTCCTAGCTGCATCTTACCGATCCTCAGACGATGGCCGCAAACCAGTGGCCTCTCGGCGTTCCGCAGAGCAAGATTCGATCCGTCGCGCTTCGTCCTATACTTGAGACGCGACGCCACCGGGATGGATTCACATTCCCGTCGCGCCAGCCCCCGGGAATATTCGGGCTCACCCGGGGGTTTAGATTAGAGTCAGCCCTGAATCCGCATGTTTGCTGGGCGACGATCGACAAGTGGACCCGCTCCGGACGAGGATGAATTCTCGGCGGCGGCGCTTGAATTCCTGGATGCGCTCTATGGGGCCGCGTTACGACTGACGCGAAACGCGGACAGGGCTCAGGACCTGGTGCAAGACACCTACCTGAAGGCCATCCGGGCCCGGGGTCGGTTTACGACCGGCACCAACCTGAAGGGGTGGCTCTACACTATCCTTCACAACACCTGGCGGAACCGCCAGCGCGATGGCGCGCGATCGCGGGTGTCGTTCGACTCGACGGTCGTGGAAGAGGCGGCGGAAGGCGCGAGCGTGGGGCCAGTGGGGCAGGTCGAGAGCCCGGAAACGCTGCTGTTGCGGGCCACGCTTGATGCCGACCTGCAACAGGCGCTCGACACCCTGCCGGAGTCGTTTCGCGAAGTGGTGTGGCTGCGTGACGTCGATGAATTGTCATACCAGGAAATTGCCGCGGTGCTTGAGGTGCCGATCGGCACCGTGATGTCGCGCCTGTCGCGCGGCCGCAAGCAATTATTTGTGCTGCTGACCATGCAACGTCAGCGCCACGGCCGCGTCTAAAGAATGAGACATGGATTGTAAAGACCTCGCGGACAAGCTGGCGGCGGCCGCCGATGGCGGCGCCACGCAAGAGGATGCGGCACCGATGGCCCAGCACGTCGCCTCATGCGATGCCTGCCGGCAGGCGCTGCATGCCCAGACCACCGCGCGCACCGTCCTGCGGGCCCGGGCCGCGCAGTGGGCGGTCACCGCGCCACCGGGACTGCGAACCCGCATTACCGCTACGGCTCGCGCCGAACGTGCCGAGCCGAAGGGCGTGCTCAGTTGGCGCGGGCGCCTGTCGGCGTTCGCGGCCGCCGCCGTGCTCATGCTCACGCTCGGCGCAGCCCTGCTGCCGGTGGTGACTGAACGATCGACGGTGGTGCTGGCCGCGCAGCTCGTGCTGGATCATCTCAAGTGCTTCGTCCTGGATGGCGACGCGTCCGGATCGCCCATCCGCAAGGCCGACGCCGAAGCCATCGTTCAGCGCGACCATGGTTGGAGCGCCAGTGTCCCGGCGTCGATTGACGGCCTTGAGTTACTCGCCGTGCGGCACTGCCTGTACGGCGACGGACTCGCCGCGCACGTCCTGTATCGCGCGGACGGGCAGCCCGTGTCGCTGTTCATCCTGCCGGGCCTGGCGCGTCCGGCTGCTGAATTGAGCGTGCTGGGACACGACGAAGTCGTGTGGAGCCACGGCGATCGCACCTACATGCTGGTGTCGGCGGCCGGGACCAAGGCTGGGCTGGCGCGCGTGGCGTCGTACCTCCAGAATGAGGCAAGATAGCAGGATGGAACAGCACGACGGCCCTCTCGACGGCCCTCTCGACGGTCCTTCAGCGGATACGCCTGGCGCGACGCCCACGGGTGGGTCGACCATGCGCGTGGTCGCCATCGGCGCGACGGCGATCGCACTGCTCGCCATCAGCATCCCGTTCATGTGGTCCACGGCTGAATCAGAACCGATCGCCGCGATGGCCGCCAACGTGACGCCGGCCGCGTCGCACGAGAGCGCCGCTGACGCATCAGTCGATACCGGGGCCTGCATGGCCAACGCCAAGCCGGCCAACTTTGATTTCTCGCTGAAGGACCTCGACGGCAACCACGTGGCGCTGTCGTCGTACAAAGGCAAGATCGTGCTGCTGAACTTCTGGGCCACCTGGTGCGGCCCGTGCAAGGCCGAGATTCCAGGGTTCGTTGAACTCCAGGAAAAATACCAGAACGATCTCGTGATCGTCGGCTTCTCGGTGGACGACCCGGCCGACAAGGCCAGGGCCTTTGCCGCCGAATACAAGATGAACTATCCGATCCTTCTCGGCGAAGGCCGCGAGGACGTGCAGGACGCCTACGGGCCGATCTGGGGGATTCCCGCGTCGTTCCTGATCAGCAAGGACGGCAAGGTGTGCCGCAAACATTTGGGCATTGCGCCAAAGGCCGTCTTCGAAAAAGAAATCGTCGCGCTGCTGTAGCGTGGGGACAAACCTTTAGTTCGTGGGGACAAACCTTTAGTTCGTGGGGACAAACCTTTAGTTCGTGGGGACAAACCTTTAGTTCGTGGGGACAAACCTTTAGTTCGTGGGGACAAACCTTTA
>Ga0163144_10007639_pt1 | contig 23647 bp, 14 predicted proteins | sample OliLak19BULKMAT1_FD_123175 | JGI IMG/M metagenome (GOLD analysis project Ga0163144, IMG submission 123175) | Freshwater microbial mat bacterial communities from Lake Vanda, McMurdo Dry Valleys, Antarctica - Oligotrophic Lake LV.19.BULKMAT1 | ecosystem: Environmental > Aquatic > Freshwater >...
AAGGGCGTGTACGACAACTTCATTTGCGGATGATTTCCCAGGCATGAATGCCTGGGCTAGGGAAAATCCGGGTGTCAAAATCCGCGCAAGCCGCGTGCAAATTCAACGTTTGTAGTACGGATCAAACACGGATTTCAAGAAATTGTTTAACCGCGGATGAGCGCAGATGAACGCGAAGGTGAATTCTGGGGCACTGGACCTCTTGAGATCGACTTGCTGTGATTTGTCAGCGACAAAATCCCTCGTCGTTATCCGCGTTTATCCGCGTTCATCCGCGGTTCCTTTCCTGCATTCGCAATTGATCCGTGTTTCTTCAGTGTTCAATCCGTGGCGAATGAACCGCATTGTCTTGGCGTGAATTCATGCAGAAACGTGAAAAACTTCTGGCGATCGGTTTCGGCGTGGTCGTGGCGGCCTACGGCGGCAACTGGCTGTTTCAAACGGCCCTGGATGGCCCGCTGACCGAACGCCGCGCGAAGACCCAACGGCTGCAAGAAGACATCGCGCGTCGCGAGCGCGATCTGGGTAAGGCCCGCGCGGCCGCCAAGGAGCTGGCCGCCTGGCAGGCCCAATCGCTCCCCTCCGATGTGCAGGTCGCGCGGTCGCTCTACCAGGCCTGGCTGCTGGAAATGGTCGATCGCATCGGGCTCCAGAACCGCGATGTCGACTCGGGCGAGGCCGTCAATCGCAAGGGCATGTACCAGGCGCTCAGCTTTTCCGTCCGCGGGCGCGGCACGCTCGACCAGTTGACGAGCTTTTTGGACAGCTTCTACCGCGCCGGCCATTTGCACCAGATCCATTCGCTCTCGATTACGCCGCTGTCGCGCTCGGGCGAGCTCGACCTGTCGATCGGCATCGAGGCCTTGGTCGTTTCAGGGGCCGATCGCAAGGATCAACTCGCGACGCAGGCCGCGGATCGCCTCGCCTCGCCCCAACTGGCCGACTATCGCACGATCGTCGCGCGGAATCTGTTCGGGGTGGGCAGCGCCGACGCCGATGCGGCCGATCACACCTTTCTTACCGCCGTGCTCGACGTCGACGGAGAGCCAGAAGCCTGGTTCACCTTGCGGGCAACCGACACGATTCTGAAGCTGCGGCAGGGGCAACCCATCGACGTCGACCAGTTTCACGGCGTGATCGCCGAGATCGTCGACGGCGACGTGATCATCCAATCGGACGACGAACGCTGGCTGATCACCGTCGGCGAGAGCCTGGCCCGTGCCAGCACGCTGCCGCCAGAGTTTTAGAACGCCTAACCCGGAGTTTTAGAGCGCCTAACACAGCCTTCCCAACACCCCGTCATTCCCGCGCAGGCGGGAATCCAGGGACTCTGGGACGGGGTGGAAGAGCTCGTGCGGGGCGGCTGTAATGCTTGTGGTGGAGGACCGAGTAGTCATGCACTGGATTCCCGCCTGCGCGGGAATGACGTGTGAGCAACCTGGAATGACGTGTGAGCAATCAAGTTAGCAGTTCTCAGCAGGCTGCCTCGGCCGGCTGACCCGCCGCGGTTTCTCTCACTTGCCCCGTTTACTTGCTACCAATCGGCAAGATTTGCGTTTCGCCCTTTCGGCGACCGGCAAGTTTCTCTACTATCCGCCCACCTTTCCCGTCCGCCAGTCGGTTTGCTTGCCATGCGGCTGCGCGCGACAGATTCCAAGAACGCATTTGTGGACGATCCTTTGCCACGTCGTACCAGTACGCCGCGACTTCAGTGCTGGCACGTCGGCCTTTGCGCCGTCGTGGCGCTCGGTTGTTGCCTGCGCGCGATGGCACAATCGGCCGGGGAAGACTTCAAGAGCTATCCGCTGCGCTACAAATCCGCGGCCGACGTCGAGAAGATGTTGGCCGAACTGCTGCCCGACGCAGGTGGGGCGACGCAACTCTCGGTCGATACTCGAAATAACCGTCTGCTCGTGCGCGGCTCGGAGAAAACGCAGGCCACTGCCCGCGAGCTGATCGCTTCGGTCGACAAACCCGCGGCGGCGCGGGCGGCGGCCAAGTCCGTGCTCAACGTCTACTCCTGCAATCCGGCGACCATGTCCGACACGGCCGAAGAGCTGCGTGCTCTTTACTCCACGAACACAAATGTGCGGATTGCCGAGGACGCCGACACGGCGCAATTGTTCGTGATGGCGCCGCCCGAACTGCACGCCACGATCGCCCGGCAACTGGGATCCGCCGGCCGACCGGCCGAGGGCATGGGCGCGAAACCGGCGGCCAAGCCGGCCACGGCACGAGCGCCGCGATTACCTCGAACGCGCGAAAGCCAGCCAACGCCGGCCCCGTCGACGCCAGCGCGGGTCGAACGCTTCGTGCCATTGACCAGCGCACGATTGGAACAAGTCGAGCCCCTGGTGCGGCAGTTGTGCGGCCCCCGCCTGCAACCTCGCCCCTCGCAACTTCCAGGCCAGTCCGAATACCTGCTGACAAACATTGCCGGCGAAAGCGTCGACATCCGCACCGAGCCCCGCCGCAATGGGATCACCATTCTTGGGCCCGAGTCGCTGGTCGACCAAGTCGCGCAGCTCATCGGCGCGCTCGATAGCCCCAGACAGGCTACGGGCCGCACGGTTCGCATCGTGCCGCTACGAAATGCCGACTCGAATAAGGTTCGTAAGGCCGTCGACGCCTATCGCTACGGCGGCGACGCGGACGCTGCCCCGCTGCGCGCGACGCCGGATGAACGCGGCAGCGGCCTATTGCCAGTGCGGCGACGCGGCGAACGTCAACTGAGCAACACTGGCCAGCACGTACGCAGCGGCGTTTCGTTCGTCAACTATGTGTTTCAAGCGTCAGGTGAATCGGCAGCCCAAGGTCAAGCCGGTGGGCAAGACCAGCCGGCCGTGCAACCCCCTGCCGACGGCGCCGACGCGAATCAGCAAGAGGCCGACCGCCGAGACCGGCTCCGCGAACTGGGCGTGGACCTCGATATCGAGGCCTTGCCCGATCTCGACGTCGTGATCCTCCGCGGCAACCAGCGCGATGTCGACGAGGTCGTCCGGATCATTCAGGAAATCGAACGGCTCAGCGCCGAGACCGAGCCGGCGATCGAGGTGTACACGCTAGAGCATGTTTCGGGCGAGGCCCTCGCGCCGATGATCGCACTATTAAACCGCGACCTCAACGCCGGACGGCAAGGGCGGATCAGCGTTACGCCGTTGATCAAGCCCAACGCGCTGCTGCTGATCGGTTGGGGCGAAGCGGTCAAGAGCGTCAAGGAGTTGATCGCCAAGCTCGATCAGCCGGTCGCGCCCGAATCGCAATTGCGCGTGTTCCGGCTGCGTCATGCCCCGGCAACCGCCGCGGCGCTCACGGTCAGCGAGTTTCTCGGCAAGCGCGCGGGCTTGGGACCGAAGGCCATCGTCACGCCCGACGTCCGCAGCAATTCGTTGATCGTCCATGCCGCGCCTCGCGATATGACTGAAGTCGAGCTGCTCATCCAACGCTTGGACACGGGCCGCAGCGAATCGGTCAACCAGGTCAAGGTTTTCAAGTTAAAGAACACGCTGGCCGCCGATCTGGCCACGGTCTTGCAGGCGGCCATCGATGCTCCGCGTGGCGCAGGACAGGGGGCCGCCGCGACCGGCCAAAAATCGTCGGTGCTGGAATTGCTTACGATCGACGCCGCGGGCGAGAAGGTCATCAAGTCGGGCATCTTGAACGATGTGAAGATCACTCCCGACCCGCGCACCAACACGCTGTTGGTATCGGCCCCGGCCGAAAGCCTGGAATTGGTGGCCGCGCTCATTCGTCAGCTCGACGAACAGCCGACGGCCGTGTCCCAGATCAAGGTCTTCCGCATCGTCAACGGCGATGCCTCGTCGCTGATCCAAATGCTCCGCACGCTCTTGGGCACGCAAACCGGGGGACCCGGCTCGCCGCAGTTGGCGTCGGCCGAAGGGGACGGCTCGCTCGCGCCGTTGCGATTCTCGGTCGATCAGCGCACCAACAGCATCATCGCCACGGGCTCGATGGGCGACTTGGCAATCATCGAGGCCCTGCTGTTGCGGCTCGACGAGAAGGATGTCAAGCAGCGGAAGAACGCCGTTTACCGCTTGAAGAACGCACCGGCACTCGACGTGGCTTCGGCCATCAACGAGTTCCTCCGCAGCGAACGCCAGGTGCAGCAGGCCACGCCCGGCACGACCAGTCCGTTCCAACAGATCGAGAGCGAAGTGGTCGTCGTGCCCGAGCCGGTGGGCAACTCGTTGATCATCAGTGCGACGCCGCGGTACTTCGACGACATCAGCGAGCTGGTCGAGAAGCTCGATGCGCAGCCGCCGCAAGTGATGATCCAAGTGCTGATCGCCGAAGTGGCACTGAGCAACACCAACGAATTCGGCGTGGAGATGGGCCTGCAAGACGCCCTGTTGTTCGATCGCAGCTTGCTGGGCGATCTGGTCACCACGTCGACTACGACGCTGACGCCCGGTGGAACCGTGGCCGATACGATCATCGTGGGCGCGACGAACACGCCCGGCTTTGGCTTCAACAACGCCCCGCTGGGCAACAGCGGCGCCGGCAGCGCATTGGCCAACGCGAGCCGGGTCGGAGCGCAGGGGCTGTCGAGCTTTGCCGTGGGGCGGGTCAACAGCGAACTGGGTTTCGGAGGACTCGTGCTTTCGGCTTCGAGCGAGAGCGTCAGCGTGCTGGTTCGCGCGCTGCAGGAGTCGCGGCGATTGGAGGTTCTCAGCCGACCGCAAGTCATGACGCTCGACAACCAGCCGGCCTTCATCCAAGTCGGCCAACGCGTACCGCGGATCATCGGCACCACGATTAATCTGACCGGCCAGGTGAACAACATCGCCTTGGAGAACGTGGGCCTGATCCTGGGCGTTACGCCGCGAATCAGTCCCGAAGGCATGGTCGTCATGGAGATCGACGCCGAGAAGTCCGAGGTGGGACCCGACATCGAGGGCATCCCGGTTTCGGTCTCGACCGACGGCACGATTATTCGTTCGCCGCGCATCGATACGACCACCGCGCAAACCACGGTCAGCGCACAGAGCGGCGAAACGATCGTGCTGGGAGGATTGATCACGAAGGGACGTTCGACGGTCGACCGCCGCGTGCCGTATCTATCGAGCATTCCCGTGCTGGGCAGCTTGTTTCGCTACGACAGCGTCGTCAGCCGCCGCCGGGAATTGTTGATCATTCTGACGCCGCACGTCATTCGCAACGCCCAGGATGCCGAACGCATCAAGCAGATCGAAGCGAGTCGCATGAACTGGTGCGCGGCCGACGTTCATGCGCTGCACGGGATCGACGGAATGTGTACGAGCGGCGACTGCCCCATTTGCAACGCCCAGACGCCGGTGCTGTATCCGGACCTCTCGCCGCGTGGGCTGGTGCCCGATGCGATGCGACAAGGCGAAGTGGTTCCGCCGCTCTCCCGAGACCAACTGCCGCAAGGCCAGTCGCCTCAAGGGCCGCTGCCGCAGGGACAATTGCCGCAAGATGGCGTGTACCCAACGCCCGACCTGAATTTGCAACCGCCGGCCGAGTTGCCCGTGCCGCGCTCGACGCTCTCGATTCAGCCGACCGGCTACACTCCGGCCGCGACGGGTAAGGGGCCGGTCGCGCTGCCACAGGTTCGACCGGAATCGCCGACGCTTCCTGCTGGGCCGACTGGTACTCCCCTAGAATCGGCAGCGCCGACGGCCACTCCAACTCCTCCGCCAGACAGCGCCAAGCGAAGCAACTGGCTGAATCCTTTCAAGTCCAAGCGCTGACATCCCCAGCAGTGGTAATGCCTTGATGCGAATCGCGCCGCCAAAAACTTGGAGCATGAGACGAGTGCGTTGCGTGCCATGCTTTCACGACGCACCGCGTCGGGTAAGCATGCGGCAACTTGCTTGGCAGCGCAACATGCCTACCCCGGCTGGCGCCGGTGAAGGCATGGCACACAGAGAGTCTCACTCCAGATTCCGCAATCCGCAATTCGCAATTGCATGGGGATCGGCGGTCCTCCTACTGGCGCTCCTCACCGGCTGCTCGCAATTCGATCTGGCGGACAAGTTTGCGTTCCCTGGCGAAAAGCCGAGACCGCCCGAACGATTGACCGCGCTGTGGACGCACACCGTGTTGAATCAGCCGGGCAAGCCGGGGGTGCGGGGTTTTGGCGGGCGCGTAATGTTCTACGGCAAGGACCGCGACAAGTCGATCAACGTCGACGGATCGCTGACCATCTACGCCTACGACGATACGCATTCCGACGGCTCGCGCAGCGCGCCGGTGCGAAAGTACGTGTTCACAGCCGATCAACTGCCGGACCATTACAGCAAGTCGGCCTTGGGGCACTCTTTCAGCGTGTGGCTTCCCTGGGATGAGGTCGGAGGGCCACAACGTCAGATCGGCCTCTTGGCGCGTTTCGAGGGTCGCAAAGGGGGCGTCGTGATGTCGGACATGTCGCGGCAGACTCTGCCCGGCATCGGACACGAACCCGCAACGCAAGTGGCAACCAGTCAAAAGTCGGCCAATCAAAAGACGACGGCCGTCGCGCCGGGGGGCATCCAACAAGTTGCGCACACAACCAATCTGAGTGTGGCCTCGGGTGTTGCTCCGGCGGTTGCAGCGGGAGATCCCTCGACCGCGACCGAAGCACCCGCGATGTCGACTTCAACCATCGCCGTCCCGCCGAGCTTTGCCCGGCGTGCGCTATCCGCCATCGATCAGTCAGGGTCGCGGATCACGGAGCAGCAGAGGCAACTGGAGGCCACGGCGCGCTTGGCCGCCGCGATCGAGGAAAGTGCCGCTGCTGAGAATTCCGGCCGTGACAATACTGGCCAACGTGTCGAACGCGATGCTACGGTGTTGTCGCAGGCCCGCGACGATTTGGCGGAAGAGTCGGCGGAGAACTCGACGGAACGAGCGGCAGGTCGGTCGCTGGCGTCGGCTGGGCAAGAGGCGACTGGTCGGGTGGGGGCAGTACCTGGGGGGACTGTGCCGGCGCGGACAGTGCCGGGGGCGACGTCAGCTCGTTTTGCACGCGCCAAATTCCCGGCTCGAGCCCAACCAAGAGTCCCGCCAATACCCGATCTCGTTCGGAGGCGACCTCACCCCGCAGGATGGCCGTCTGGCCTGTCACCGACACCTCGATTGGACCATGCCGGTGGATCGCGGGTGACTGGTGCAGTTGAAGAGTCAGGGACTGAGCCCGCGAATCCGGCGGCGGAACGTTGAAGTCGAAGTTTACGCTCAACCGCGGATCGTAGGGACGCGATCGAGCTGCCGCCATCGCTGCCGCCTGATTGACGTTGGGTGTCGCTGACTCGTGGACCCCAGCGGTGGCCGAGCGAATTGCGGCCGAGGCGTTGTTTTGCAGCGTGCCGACAAAACGCCGGCGATCTCGGGCATCGGTGCCAACAAAGCTGCCGCCCCGCCGATTGCCGCGCAAGAACCGCTCGTTGCCGCTAAGTTGCCCCGCTCCGCTGCCTGCCGAAGCGTTCAAGGTGCCGCCCTGGCCAAACTGCGCAAAGTCGGTGCCCTGCGCGCCCGATGAGCTCGAGGGCGCAAAGCTATCCCCCGGACCCGAATTGCGCGAAAGCGCGCTGCCCAAGGATCGGGCGCCGAACATCTGCGCGCGAGCCGGCCCGGCCACGATCGTGGTCAGCAAGGCGGCGCAGGCGATCCAGCGGACACTCATGGAAACGGTCCCCGACGCGTGAGGGGCTGTGTCCAGAAGTATACCGCGCCGCATGGACAAAAGCCGAGGAGATCGTGGCGGCAACTGGTCGGCGCTGAGGTGCGGCTGGCAGCGTGATTCGCCGCGGAAATCGCGCTCGAATCAGGCGGCCATGCGTCGCGGGGCGACGAATTCATCCAGCCGCAATGTCCTGAGCAGGGGGCCGCCGTCGCGATAGACCTTGATTTCGTTGGCCTCGGCAAACCAAACCGCCCGCAGCCCGCCGTACGAGAACGACCGGCCGCAATAGTGGCCCTTGCGCACCAGCACCGTTTCGCTCATTTCGGCGGCGTCGTCGACCTCAACGCCAAGGTTCCGGAAGCAATCGAGAACGTAGAGGTGAATCGTGTCAAAGCCGGCTTCGCAAGGCATCAAGCAAACTCCATGCTCACAGGTGGTAGATTCGTCGCCTGCTCTACCATCGTCCTAGACGGCATCGCCTTTTGATCCAAGCTGTCGGCATCATTCAATCTACCCAAAGTGCCAAAGTTTCGTCGCCGTCGGCTGATCGGCGGTCCGGTCGAGCGAGTATTGGCGTTCCAATAAAATGATTGACATACGTACACTATATGGATACGATGCATTGCGACGGGCAGATTGGCGCCGACCGACAACGAGCACATCTCAGAAAGTCCGACCCAAAACACGCGGAGGCGACGCATGGTATCGGCCACGAACATCAATGGCTTGCTGATCGGCCCGCAGAACGCTGCCGCCGAGGGTGGTCCGCTCGCTTGGGCGACCGTCGAGCGCGGCGGCCTGCGAACCATTGGCGAGGTGCTGGCGGAGATGCTGCCGCGGTATTCGCACATCGCTCAAGCGAGCCGATCGCCCGTGGTTGGTGCGAGCCGTGCGGTCTGATTTGCATCGACCACTAGTGCTGTGTCAAACCTTCGTTTGCGGGTAGCGGAACTCGTGAGAGTTCCGTATTACCCTGATTCTGTCGCGAACATCAGAAGTCTCACGACTTCTGCTACCCAAAATCTGAGCATTGACGCTGCACTAGTGCGAGCGCGGCGCAAGCACCGGCAGTAACGACATGCCAGCGCTAGCGGCGGCGGCGCGGCACAGTTCGCCCGGCTTGCCGTGTGCGAACAATCGGCAACGCGTCGCGCATCGGCACGGTCCGCGGCGCCTGGCGCTCGTGAGTGCAAATGGCTCATCCTCATGGGCCGTACTGTCCGATTCCACGAATGGCCCACCGTGCGCTCCCCCGCCCCGTTGCCATTCCATTTGCAGGAATCCGACCATGAACCAATTCACTCGCGTCCAGGATCGAACCGCCGAAGAGATCGCGGCCGCCATCGAGTCCACGGACCTGGACGTCTCGTTCGAGGAATTGATCGAGGTCGAGGATTTTGTGGAACGCATCGGCGGGCTGGCCAATGCGCGGCTGGCCGTGCGGATGCTCGAGCGACTCGATGACGAACCGCTCGGTGAAGGCCTGTTCGACGGCGGGCTGCTCGACGATAGCGAATAGCAAGATCGCGAGCGAATTGGCCCGTTCGACAACCGTCACGGTCCGACACTTCCTCGTGCAACACAGCCCCGTTCGATCGAGTTCCCGCACCTCTTACGTGGTGGCCAGCACGATCTCGGGCCGCCAGCGGCGCAGTCGCCAGCGGCCGAACCAATTGACCTTGGTCTCGGCCAGGCCCAGCCACTCCAATCGGTCGAGTGCCCAGACCAGCTTCAAGCACCCGTTGCCAACGCTCGCGCCGCGCAGGTCGAGCTTGCGCAGCGTCGGGAAGGCCGATAGCTTGAACAGTCCCTCGTCGGTGATGTGGCTGCGGCGCAGATCGATCCAGTGCAGCGCCCCCAAGCTTTGCCGGCGACTGACCAGGAAATCGAGCGTGTCGTCGGTGATCTGCGGCCCGTTGAAGCGGATGCCCGCCACGGTATCGAGCACCTGGGCAAAGTCCTCACCGATCTCGTTTTTCAGCCAGTCGCTGTGCTCCAGCTCGACCGCTCCGCCGCGCGCCTGGATTTCGGCCACGACCTGCTCTTGCTCGACGTAGCGTTCGACCGAATCGGCCAGCCAGCGCGACCGGCCGGCGTGAAACCGTGCGAACTCCGTCGCCCGTTCGTAGGCCGTTTGCAGCTCTTTGAACTGCTGCGCGTTGCCGCCGGCATCGGGGTGCGCGACCTTGGCCTTGGCAAGGTACGCCTGCTTGACGTCTTCGGGCGAGCAGGGCAGCAACACCCCGAGCAACACGAGAAAATCGGGCCGCCCATCGCTCGACAGGGGCGCGGCGGGGGTAGGAGTTTGCGGATGTCGCCGCGGATCGGCCATGGGCATTCGGCGGTGGGGTGATGTGGGTTCGAGGACTTTCGTGTCGATTGGGCGTGGCTTAGTCTACGATAGCACGCGGGGGCCGGTTACGACAGCGCTGGGGCTCGCACCCAGTCTATTTCAAACCCGGCGATCTGCCGGCGATCGCCGCCCATAGTTCCGCCACGCCCGCGCCGCTGGCCGCCGTGATGCTCAGCACGGGAACTGCTTTGCTCGCGCCCCCCAGCGCCAGGGCCGAAACCAATTGCTGCCGCACGCGATCGGCGCCGGGCAGGTCCGACTTGTTCACCACGACTAGATCGGCCACCTCGATCAACCCGGCCTTTTCCCACTGCACTTCGTCTCCCGTATTGGGCGTGACCAGCAGGACGAGCGTATCGACCACGTCGCGCACGGCGATCTGGTCCTGCCCGACGCCCACCGTCTCGACCAGCACCACGTCGAAGCCGAAAGCCAGCAGCCAATCGCGGGCCGCGCCCGTGGCCGCCGAAATGCCCCCCTGCGCGCCGCGCGTGGATAGACTGCGGAAGTACACCCCGTCGTCGGCCGGGTCGAAGCCCACGCGAATACGATCGCCCAACAGCGCGCCGCCGGTCACGGGGCTCTGCGGATCGCTGGCCAGCACACCCACGCTCAGGCCCAACTTCCGCAAGTGGGTTATGAGCGCTCCGATGAGCGTGCTCTTGCCGGCCCCGCCACTGCCGGTGATGCCAACGGATCGGCCGCTTTCGTGCTCCGCGCCTGGTTTACGCGCGGGCAGCGGCGGCGCTTTACCGGCTTCGACCAGCGAGAGAATCTCGGCGAGCGCGCGACGCTCGTGGTGGGCGAAACGTTCGAGCAGTTCCTGCGGTGCGGTCATAGCGAACGATGATAGCGGGCATGACGGTGGAAGTCACGCCGCATGGTACGATGTCGGAACGCGGGTTGGGCTAGCGAGCGATATTTGCGTTCCTTCGGCGACGTGCAGATGGCCTCCCTATTGAGTCGACTGCGATTGCACATGTTCGCGTGGCCGCAATTCGGCTTGCGCGATTTGCTGCTGTTTACCGTCGCGTCCGCCGTGGCGGTGGCTGCATTGGTAAACGACTGGGCGCATGGCTTGCTGGTGGGTGTTACCGGGGCAATCGTCGTTGGCCTACTGATTCAGGCGTACGATCTCGCGTGGGCCTTTCGCGGTCAGAAGGAGCTTACGCCGGATGAGCGGCATGGGTGGCAGTTCGCCGTCTTTTGGCGGAGCGCCGTCTTCGTAGTTTTTGTTTTGCAGGTCGGACTTGATTTCCTCGCACCGCGCACGGAATTTGACCAGTACTCTCCGGGCGTGCTGCAGGCATACGTCTATTATCTGTTGGCGCTCGTCGGACTGTTAAGCGCGGCGAACGGTTCAAGTCGCCAGGTCATCAAAGGGTACTGGCGCTGGCTAGTGAATGGAGTTAGGTGGTGTTTCGCGCTGTGGGTGGCTGCGCAGATTCTGCGAAGCGCAGCCGTGACCATGATTCTAAATCATCGCACCGTCATGGGATTTGTATGGTCGATACCTGGCTTACGGCGTGAGGAGTGGTCAACGGCGGCGCTCAGGATCGAGGGCGACCATTACTATGCGGTGGCACAGGCTGGTGCCCTCATGACACTGATCGCGCTCGTGCAGATTGCCGCGCTCGCAGGTCTCTGGCGACGACCGTATTGGCGGCTAGCACTATTGATCGTGGTGCTTGGGTCAGTCGCGGGCTCCATCGCAATTACGGTCTGGCTCTCAACAACGGGATTGGCAGCCGCATCGCCATTCTTCATCGAAGTACGTATTTTTCCCAGGTGGCAAGAAAGTTGCATGGTGGCGGCGATGCTGCTTATGGTGACAACAGTCGTCGCATCGCGCATCGTAAGTCCCTTGGAATCGGTCCCGAACGATATCGGCCACTGGCGGCGGCACGCCAACGCTTACTTGCACGAATGGCGCACAATCTCATTCTTGTTGGCCGTGACAGTTATTGCACACCTGGCGAAGTGGTTCCCAGATGAAACTGCCCTGTGGAGGACTATCGGACAAGAGCCGCATTGGTACCAAAGTCCGCTATGGTGGAACCGAATCTACGCGTCGTTCGTCCCTCACGTCATCCAGCCTGAATCGCTGTTGTCGATCGCGGTCTTTATGGCAGCGATTCGCTGCACGTTTTCCCGCCGCAGGCAATGCTTTGGCGCCGGCAACGGTGGCCCTCGAACGCTACTGTTGGCGCGGTTTCTGTGCGTCTGGCTCCTGACGCTGACGCTACTTTTCTCCGCAGCCATCACATGCCGCTGGTTAGCCTTTGGCATGTGGCTCAGCGAATGATTGTGAAAAGCGGCACAAGGCCGCGCCGTTCGAACAATTGACCGAAATGCTGCTTCGCGCAACGACGTCGCTCAATCCAGCACCAGCCGATCGATCGCATAGCTCCGCAAAACGACCGGCCCCATGAGTCCCGACGGCAGCAGCTCGTGGCTGCCCGATTCATACTTGACGACGTTGGTTTTCGTCCGCCGCTCGCTGGCCGGCAGTTTGGCGTCACCGATGAGTCGGTTGCGCCAGTGATTGGCGACGCGGACTTCGATCGAGTTCTTGCCCGGTTTCGCGACGGCGCCAATATCGATCGCGAAGGGGGGCTTCCAGAACGCGCCCAGCGATTTGCCGTTGACGAGGACTTCGGCCATTTCTTGCATTTCGCCCAGATCGAGTTCTAGTCGGCGTCCGCTGGCCATCATCTCCGCCGGAATGTCGATTTCTTTCGTGTACGTCGCGATGCCGGAGAAATGCTTGATGTTCGTGTCGCTGTTCTCCGTCCACGATGCGAGCTTCTCGAAGGTGGTCGCCTCGGGCGCACCCCAACCCTTGGCGAATTGCACGGTCCAGGGCCCGGAGATCGCTTGCGTCATTGGTTCGACGACGGTCAGCGAATGGAGATGACCACGCTCATCGGTCAATGCGTACTTGCCAGGCGAGTTGGTGCGAAGTACGAGATCGTTCTTGTCGTCGGCGAAGACTTCGACCGGCTGCTGGGCAGCGCCCTTCTCAGCAAGCGGAAAGATCGGCTGGCCGTCCTTGGATAGTGCCACGGCGTGCCTGCCTGGCGGCGAACGAAAGACGATTATCGCGGAACCGTAGGGCTCGAAGAACACAGGCGCCGTGACACGGCCATCGTCCGTCGGCTTGTAGAGTAGTGACTTCCGCATCGCGCCGGTGTAGGGCTCCCACATCTCGGGCGATTTATCCTGTACGCGGAAAGCGCACTCGCAATAGGCCGCGCGGTCATCGCGATTGGCGACGAAGTAGATGTCGGTATCGCCCGAGCGACGATGGATGAAATCCAACTGCACTTTTTCGTTGTTGCGGAGCGGCTCGAAATCGGCCATTACTCCTTCGGCCCGCAAAACGTCCTTGACGGTTTTGCCCCAATAGGCTTTGCCCTTGCCGTGGGCGTGCTGGGTGATCTTCTTGCCGTCGCAGTCGCCCCAAATCTTTTGTGTGAGCGACGCGAGCTCTTGATCGCACTGCGGATACTCGCGCAAGCCCGTCAGCGCCGTGGGTTTCGGCCCAACCACGACCGCGCCGTCCTCGACCAGATGGGCGATCTTTCGCAGGGCCTCGAGCGAAATGAACCGATGCGTGGGCAGCACGAGCACGCGATAGCGCATGCCGCTGGGCAAGACGAGCTGGCCATTTTCGCAGGTCAGTCGGTTGAGCAACACGTCCTGGTTGATCGCGTCGTAGTCGTACTCGGGCAGCACGCCGGCCGGGTCGCTGTCCTTCATCGAGGTCATGTTCGGTATGTTGTCGCCGTTGTAGTAGCACACGTCGGCGACGAACTGCCCTTGCATCATCATGAACTGGCAGCGGTTCACGTAGTCGAGCCAACCATGCACCAAAGGCCACCAGGTGGTCCGTGGGCTGAAGTGCGTGCCGGCGAAATACTCCTGGCCCGGCAATCCTTCAGCGGCCGGCGACGAGGTGAACTGATGAAACACCAGGCGATTCAGCCCCTCGCAGACGGCGCGGTCGAACGTCGGCTTGAGGTTGTCGCGGAACGATTCTTCCCAGTGCGTACCGATCGTCGTTTCGCCTTCGGCCGCCACCATCAACTTGCCATAAATGTGCGCGGCGCTGGCCGCCTGCTTGACGAAGAAGCGGTCGATGTCCTTCACGCGGTGTGTCGGCGACTTGGCCCAAAACTCCATCATCGGCACGTCGCTGTAGCCCAGCGATTGCAGCGCATCGATCGGCGCGCCGTGCGGCCCGCCGGCCTCGGCGTGTACGAGCAGCTTGTTCTCGTGCGCGAGCTTTGTGAAGGCCGCGTAATGATTCTCGGCAATGCACTCGGCGATGGTGCGGCGGTAGTCATTCAAGAACCGGCTGCTCACATCGCGGTTGTCGATGATGCGGCCCGCGAGCACGGGCAGGTATTTCAGCAGATCGTAGCCGCGACGCTTCTGGAATTCCTGGCGAAAGTCTGCCGACCAGTTCATGCCGCCCATTTCCCAGCTATCGGAATGCACGTACTTCCACGATTTGCCGACGAAAGGCGCGATGGCCGGATCTTTGACGAACGGCTCGACGGTTTTCTGCCAGTAGGACAGCAGGGCGGATGTGTCGAGGTGGTCGAGCACACGCCCGCCCCAACCACCGCTGCCATTGACCACTTTGGCGCCGCTGCTGGAATAGCCGATTCGCAGTATGTGCCACTGGCCATTGGGCGCCTGGCAGTTGGACGGTTGGCCTGCCGATGGTTGGGCCGTCGATGATTGACTCGTCGGCGCGTTCCATTTCAGCCGGCCGCTGGCGTCCATGTGCGAGGTGACATCGACGACGGCCGATCGCGGGGCATCGATCTCATTGGCCAAGGGTGCGACATCGGCCAGCAACTGCGATGTATCAGTCGTCGAAAAGCTGACTTCCGCCGCGGCGATCTTCCAATTCAAATCGCGAATCGGCCTGCGCTGCGAGGAGCGCGGGGGCCAGCTTTGCTTGTCGTTGCGCAAGGCGACTTCTTGTACCGCCACATGGCGAGGAGTGTCGGGATAACCCGCGTCATAAGCGGTATAGAACATCAGCCGAAATGAATCGCCCTGCACGGCGTCGAAGTGGATGTCGGCCGGAACTTTGTCTTTCATCACGAACTTTTTGACCGTGTGATACTCGCCCTTGCCTTGGCGGACTTGCAGCTCGCAACTCTTGGGCCCGTAGCCCTTGCGGCCGATGACCTCGAGACTGGTCGCCGTAATCGGTTCGCTGAATTTCATGAGCAGCCAATTGGGGCGATCGGGCGTGGGACCGTCGCCCGGCTTGTGCCCATCGGTACACCAGTAGCTGACCAGATCGCCGTCGGCGGCGCAGCTTGGGTCGCGGCCCGGCTCGACCCAATCGGCCGAGACGGTGTAGGTGATGGGGCTGCGGTCCTCGAGCTGCGGATTCGCCTGCGGGTACGCCAGCACGGCGATGTCGCGATAAAAGCCGTCGATGTTCTTTGGCTTGGGCAGCGCCGCGTCGATCGGTTTTGCGCCGTCGACCTTGGATTCACTCCAAGTGATTAGCTTCGCGCCTTCCTCGGGCGTGACGCTGGGTCCGCCGAGATTCCAACCGGATTGAATCAAAAAGCTCAGCTCGATGCCCAGCCGATCGGCCTCTTGGCAGGCATGCGCGAACAGGCGGCGATACTCGTCGCTGCCGAAATCGGGGCCGTGCGGTACAAGCCGGTTCTTGCGGAACGTCTCGTTGTCGGTATCGAACAGCAAGGCCCCGCCAATGCCTTGCTGGTGCATCGCTTCCAGGTCTTGCGTAATCGATTTCTTGGTGACGTTGCTATTGAGCCACCACCAGTAAACGCGGCAACGGGCCTCGGGCGGGGGCTGGCGGAAACCGTTTTCGAGATCGCTGGCCGCTGCCGGCTCGGCTGCGAAGGAGGGCAGGCCGCTGCCTGGCAGAATGAAAATTGCACCAAGGAGTAACAGCGACATGCGACGCTGAGTGTCGAGGTTAGAGTGCATAGCCGTTGATCCACCTAAGGGAGAAAGAGGCCTCGGATGACAAGCCACGGATGGAACACTGACGAAACACGGATGACAAATGCGATTGACGACGAACACTCCCTGGGAAGGTTAGCCGCCCCGCTCGCGGGGCGATTCGCCGAGGCAGTTTGTGGTGCCAACATTCGACCGCGACGGTCAACTTCTGTGAACGGCGAAGCGCCCCGCGAGCGGGGCGGCTAACACCTAACTTCGGCTGGCGCTCGCCCGTTATTCCTTGCTGATCGTCTCGTCGAGGTTCAAGAGCACACGCGCGACCGCGCTCCAGGCGGCTCGCTCGACAATAGCGGGATCAACAGCGGCGAGCTGTTCCGCATTGACCTTGCTGGCCTCGCCCTTGTCTGGCTTGACGTCGACGCCGGCCACTTTGGCAGCGTCGCCTGCGTCACTCTCGAATCGCTTGCGCTGGACCGCGAGATAGTCCGTGAGCTTGGTGGCTTCCGCTTCGCTGGGCGGACGCGTCAGGCAGCGCTCGAACGCCAGACGCAATTTGCCTTGGTCGTCGCTCGGTCCCTCGCCGATCACTTTCGCGGCCAGGGCCTGCGCCGCTTCGATCATGGCCGAGTCGTTGAGCAGGGCCAGACCTTGCAACGGCGTGTTTGAGCGAATGCGTTTCATCGCGCAGATATTCTGCGGCGGCGCGTCGAAAACACTGTAGGCGGCATACATGGCCGTTCGCTTGCGGAACGTGTACACGCCACGGCGATAACGATCGGGGCCGTTGCTGGTGGGCCACTCGAACTTGCTGTACGAAGCCTCGCTGACTCCCTTGGGCTGCGGTGGAAACACGCTGGGTCCGCCGATGGCCGGATTGAGCAATCCGCTGGCCTGCAACGCGACGTCGCGAATCAATTCCGCATGGACGCGATAACGGGGACCTCGCGAGATGAGCAGATTCTCCGGGTCGACCTCGACTTTATTCGGCGTCGCCGACGACGATTGCCGATAGGCGGCCGAAGTGACAATCGAGCGGTGCATGTGCTTGAGGTCCCAGCCGCCGTCGATGAATTCGCGCGCCAGCCAATCGAGCAACTCCGGGTGCGTGGGCGCGGCGCCCTGCGTGCCAAAATCCTCAGGCGTGGCGACCAGGCCGCGGCCGAAGTAGCACTGCCACAGTTGATTCGCAATCACGCGGCCGATCAGCGGGTTCTGATCGTCGACCAGCCAACGGGCCAGCGACAGCCGGTTGCGCGGTCCATCCGGCAGCTTGTGCAGGAACCGCGGCACATTGGGGGTCATCTCCGGACCTGGCCGGTGGAAGTCGCCGCGAACGTACTTGTGCGAGACACGCGGCTCAGCGCGGGCTTCGAGCACCATCGTGGTTGGCTGCCTGGGGAGCTTCTTGCGCAGGGCTTCGATCGCTTTGTGTTCCTGCTTAAGTTCGGGCGCGATCGACAGGTAGTATGATTTGACCTGGCTGCGATCGGCGGGTGACCACTGTTCCGGCGATTTCAAGAGCAGGCTCTCGACCTCCGCGGGCATGTCGCTGGCCTGATGCGGCGGCTTTTCTTCGGTAACCGAGATGCGGAAGTGACCGATCATCTGGGCATGGGCCAGGTTCTGCAGCAGCGTGACCGAAAGGTGGCTGCAGGCTTCGAGCGCGATTGGCTCACTCGTCTCGAAAACTGCCACGTGCCGTCGGCCGGCGCCATCTTTCGTGTGCCACCCGGTTAGCTTGATGCCATCCAGCGCATTGCTGACGGGGCCGCCCTTGTGGCTGTAACTCGCCGTGGGATGGGTGAGGCCGAGCTTTCGCGGGGGTGACACGGCGGCCGGTGTTTCAGCGCTGCTTGCTGCTGAGTTGTTCGTTGCCGTGCTACTCGTCGTCGCGCTGTTCGTCGGTGGGCTGTTAGCCGCGGTCGCGTTTGCCGCCGAACCGGACACCGCCAGGTTAATCTCCGATAAGAAGAACGTGCCATCGCTGATCAAATAGCCGCGTCCTGGACCATCCTCGGGCAGGCTCGGGTGGGGCAGCGCTTCGAGCCGCAGGCCCGTGATTTTTGTCAACGGAGCCTTGTAGCGGATCTCGAACGAGTCGACTTCGGGCAGGTCGCCGCTGGCCAAAAGCGAGTTATCGTCGAGTCGGGTCAGCGTTTGATTGTGTTTGGATGTCCAATGAATGGGTTCCATCACCACCCAATGGCGCGCCTCGGCCGCGGCTTGCTTGCGCCATTGCTCGAACTTTGCCTCGAGCGCGGCCGCACGCCGCTGCTCTAAGGGAGGCTCTTTTGCGGTGCTCTCGGCTGAGGCGCCCGTGGCGCTGGCCGTCGCTTTCTCGTCGATTGGAAAATGCGACGCCAGGTCTGTCTCGATCTTGGCGATTTGGGCCAGGAGGGATGCTCGTTCGGCCGCGATCCGATCCTGCGGCACCTCGACGAACGGTTCGTCGTCGTTGTTCAAGAACGCGAAGAATTCGTAGAACTCGTTTTGCGCGATCGGGTCGTATTTGTGATCGTGGCACTGGGCACATCCGATCGTCAGGCCCAGGAACGCGGTGCCGGTCGTGCTGACACGATCGATGATCGCTTCCCAGCGGAACTGCTCCGGATCGTGCCCACCTTCCTCGTTGTAAAACGTATTGCGATGGAACCCGGTGGCAATGCGTTGCTGGGGAGTAGCGTGGGGCAAAAGGTCGCCCGCCATCTGCTCGACCGCAAACTGATTGAACGGCATGTTCGCGTTGAAGGCCGTGATGACCCAATCGCGATACGGCCAGATCGACCGCGGCCTATCGATCTCGTAACCGTTGGTGTCGGCATAGCGGGCAATGTCGAGCCACCACAGGGCCCAGCGCTCGCCGTAGTGCGGCGAAGCGAGCAGCCGCTCGACGAGCTGCTCGTAGGCATCGGGCGACTTGTCGTTGACGAACGCGGCCGCTTCTTCGACTGTCGGCACGAGGCCCGTTAGATCCAATGACAACCTGCGAATGAGCGCATAGCGATCGGATTCGGATTCTGGCGGTATGCCGGCCGCTTCGAGCCGCGCGAGCACGAAATGGTCGATCGCGTTGCGCGGCCAGTCTTTCGCTTTTACTGGGGGAAGGTTCGGGCGCTGGGGACGCTGAAACGCCCAGTGCTTGAGCGCAGCCTTGCGTTTGGCTTCCAGCGCATCGGCCGCGGCCTGACCGCTGGCCGACCAGCGGGCGCCCTGATCGATCCAGGCCCGCAGCAGGCTTACCTGGTCGTCGCTGAGCTTGGCAATGCCCGAGTCCGCGGGAGGCATGATCGTGTCGGCATCCGCACCCGCCACGCGCTTGATGAGGGCGCTGTTGGCGCTGTCGCCGGCGACGATGGCCGGGCCATTGTCGCCCCCCTTCTTAGCCGCGGCTTCGATATCCAGCCGGAAGCTGCTCTCCTGTTTGCCCGCGCCGTGACAACTGGCGCAGTTTTTCTGGAAGATGGGATTGATGTCGTCGTCGAAATCGATCGCCTTCTCCGCCGGCGCGGGAAGCGGTTTGGCCTTGGGCTCCTCGGCATCAGCTCGCGCAGCGCACATGACCACGGAGAGCGCAGCGGCGCACGCGAGCGCATTCCGTGCGCGAGTGAAGCGGTTGGTTCGACGACTGCTCATGCGATTAGTTTCGAGACGACGTTGCCGCTCACGTCGGTGAGGCGGAAGTTGCGCCCTTGGTAGCGGTAGGTGAGCTTGGTGTGATCGAGCCCCAGCAAGTGCAGGATCGTGGCGTGCAGATCGTGGATGTGGACCGGATCTTCGACAACGTGGTAGCCCAGGTCATCGGTGGCGCCGATGGTTTGCCCTGGCCTGATTCCGCCGCCGGCGAACCACATAGAATAGGCATTGGGATGGTGATCGCGTCCGAGCTTGCGGCCCAAGGCCGGATTGTCTTCGACCATCGGCGTGCGGCCGAATTCGCCGCCCCAGATAACCAGGGTGTCGTCGAGCAATCCGCGGCGTTTGAGATCGGCGACCAGCGCGGCGGTGGCTTGGTCGGTGTTGCCGCAAGATTTCTTCAGGCTGCCCGCCACGTCGCTGTGATGATCCCAATCGACGAGAATGCAGGACACAAACCGCACGCCCCGCTCCACCAGCCGCCGAGCCAGCAAACACGTGTTGGCGAACGACGATTGGCCGGGCTTAGCGCCGTACAGATCGAGCGTTTCTTGCGATTCGCTCGACAAGTCCATCAGCTCCGGCGCGCTCGATTGCAGCCGGAACGCCATCTCGTAGGAGTGAATGCGGCCGGCGATTTCGGGGTCGCCCAGCGCGCCCAAGTGATTTTGATTGAGTTGGTTGATCAGGTCGAGCGACTCGCGCTGCATCTTGGTGTCGTAGCCGGGCGGATTCGAGACGAACAACACCGGATCGCCTTGCGAGCGGAACATCACGCCTTGATGAGCCGACGGCAAGAAGCCATTTGTCCAGCACGACGCGCCGCCGCTGGGTCCGCCGCCAGGATTCATCACGACGTAAGCCGGCAGATCCTCGGCCTCGCTCCCCAGTCCATAGTTGACCCACGCGCCCATGGAGGGTCGACCCAGAAGCAAGCTGCCCGAGTTAAGGAATATCTGGGCGGGCGCGTGGTTAAACGCATCCGTGCGGATCGAGCGGACGATCGAGATGTCGTCGGCGATCTTGGCCAGGTTGGGCAGCAACTCCGACAGCTCCGCGCCCGATTGGCCGTGACGCGAGAACTTGAAGGGCGACGCCATGAGCGCGGCTTCGCGCTCAATGAACGGCAAGTCGGCTCCTTTGAGCACCGAATCGGGAACTTCCTGGCCTTCGTACTTCTTGAGCGTGGGCTTGTAGTCGAACAGATCGAGCTGACTCGGTCCGCCCCCCATGAACAGAAAGATCACGCTCTTGGCCTTGGCCGGAAAATGGGGTGGCTTGGGGCCCAATGGTCCTTTGTCGCCGGCCGCACCCTGCGCTGTAACGCCTGCACCCGCGTCGGCGTTCATAAGCGAGGCCATCGCCATCCCGCCCAGGCCGAGACTGCACTCGCTGAGAAAGTAGCGTCGCGAGATGGTTGAAAACACGGAGCGGTTCATGGCTCACTTTCGGTCTGCACGCCGTGCGGCGTTGCGTCGGACGCCTTTGACACCAGTTGCTCGTTCGCTCGGACAAATCTGCTAGCGTTAATCTCTGGAGATTGGACTATCTGATTCTAAACGAAGTCCATCGGAGTCCCAAGGCGCGAGCCCACTTCCTGGTATACGAGGCAAACGCGTGTTTGCGGTAAGAAAAACGGTGAAAACCTAGACGATCCGCCCGACCTCTGCACGCGACAGGCCCTCGGGTGAGATCGTTGACTCGGCATGTTCGGGGGTGTAGCACTCTCGGAACTTCGCTCGCCGCTACCGCATCGAATGGCTATTTGCTCTTGAGATCGAAATCGATGGAATTCGTGCCCGGCTGCAATTCGCGCACGACATTGCTCTGGACGTTGAACTGGGCCGGAAATAATTCTCCAAACTCGTCCTCGGTCTTGCCACCGCCAAACTTACCCTGTACTTTTTTCCCGGTTCTCTTCAGTCCGTTGAACTCAACGCGAACCTTGCCGATCGGCGGACCTTGCTTTCGATCGACGTGATAGCTTCCGTTCGTAATTGCCGCGCCCGCGGACGGCCCCGAGTTGCCTTCGATGGGTACAAAGCCAATCGCGCCGCTTTCGACAGGCTTGCCGTCGAGCTGCACTGTGCCAGAAACCTCCGCGCGCTTATCGATGGTCGAATCGCCGCAGCCCGGCAGTGCCAACATGCCGCACCCGCAGGCAGTTGCGAACGAGAAAACAAACCTGGGAGCGAGATGGATTGCAAAACATCGTTGACCTCGTCGACCGCACGTCATGTCGATGCCCTTCGTTAGCTCGGCTTCCACTTTTCAGATTGAGATTCGAGTCAACGTCCGAGCGATCGTTGCTGACACGACTGCGACTGGCGCTCGAACATTCATCGACGCATCACACTGGTCCGTCGAAGTTCGCCCGGCCCCACGCCGGTCTCAATCGGCTCAACCCATGCGGCGGAAGGTAAGTTGGGAGGCTAAAAGGTAGGCTTTCTGGCTATCGGTTGACGCTCGATATTCTTCATCCGGTTCTACAATTCGCCCGCGAGATCGCCCTCTCCGACGGTGCCGAGTGCTTGCCACGTGCTGAAGTTGATAAAATCGTTGACGAATCGAACTGAACCGTCTGCTAGAGCAACAAACACTCCGCCTGGATGTCGGCTACGGGCCGCGGCGCTTTCATCGGTGCCCTCGACACATGGCAAATTGAGCTCGGGCCGCGAGAAGCACCACCCCGGATAAATCGTATCGGGACGCGACGTGTTGGGCGTAAATCGCGTATTGATGGAGTTGGCGCTCGTTTCGTCCTCCCACAGCCACCCGCGCTGATCCTGCGGCTGTTCATCCGTGGGCAAACCAGAGAGGTACTCACCGAGCAACATCGTATTGCTCAGTCCGTCGGTCATTTCACGCAGGCCGACGGAGTAGCCGATGCCGAAGGCCGAGCGGCGATTAGGCGGACCGACGAAATTAGGATGCCACGTAGGAAGGCCGCCAAAATACGAGCGGTCGCCCATGAAGACCAAGTAATTGGAGGTGCAGAACACGCCACAGCCGTAGGCGTTGAAGTCTTTCGTCGAGCCGCCCAAGCCGTCGCTGGGGCAGAGCAACGTGGCAATGGGCACGGACGCGGGGGCGCCGGGGCCCTGCGCATTTTTCGTACCACACCAGTTCGTGAACGACACACCCTTCAAGTTGGGGTCGTAGCGCTGATAGAGGGCCATTTGCTCGATAAATGGGTAGACAGCAACGCCCCACGATTGCCGGTTCCAGCCGTGACCCGTGGCGCTACCCGCCTTCAGGTCCGCGTAGTTGACTCCCATGGGCAGCACGCCAACAGCATCGACGTACAAGTGCATGCCCAAGGCGAGCTGCTTGAGATTGTTCGAGCAGTGAGAGCGCCGCGCCGCCTCGCGGGCCGCTTGCACGGCCGGCAGCAGCAGACCAATCAGAATGCCGATGATCGCGATCACCACGAGTAGTTCGACCAAGGTGAAACCATGTAGGGAGCGACGGCGGATGGTATCCTGCCGTCGCATTGGGTGCTGATTCCAATTCCCTACATGGAGGCATTGATCATGACGAATTCGATTCTTGCTCACCGCTGGTGCGTCGGCATTGACTTGCACAAGGACACGATGACCGTTTGCACGTACTGCCGTTGCTGCGGCGAGATCGCCTTCCGCAAGATCGCCTGCAAGAACCGGGACCAGGTGGCCGAGTTCTTCCGCGCGTTGCCTCGTCCGCACGCGGTGGCCATCGAGGCGGTGGCCATCGAGGCGGTGGCCATCGAGGCGGTGGGCTTCTACCGCTGGCTGTGGGAACTGTTGGAGCCGTTGGTCGAGAAACTGGTGCTGGCCGACGCCACGCAAGCCCGCGCGTTGGCCGGCCGACGACTGAAGACCGACCGCGAGGACGCGCGGAACATCGCCGAGTTGCTGGCCGACGGTCGACTCCCCTTGGCCTACGCCCCGCCCATGGAAGTGCAAGTGCTGCGCGACTGGACGCGACAACGCAACCGCCTGTCGCGAGCGCACGCCCGCGCGCTGCACGGAGTGAAGAGCATCATGAACACCAACAACCGTCCTGGCCCC
>Ga0163144_10007641_pt1 | contig 23644 bp, 26 predicted proteins | sample OliLak19BULKMAT1_FD_123175 | JGI IMG/M metagenome (GOLD analysis project Ga0163144, IMG submission 123175) | Freshwater microbial mat bacterial communities from Lake Vanda, McMurdo Dry Valleys, Antarctica - Oligotrophic Lake LV.19.BULKMAT1 | ecosystem: Environmental > Aquatic > Freshwater >...
ATCCCGCTTGCACCGCAAAAATACGACAAACCCTCCGGTTCTAGTCGTCGGACCGAAACCGACCATTGACCCAGAAACTCACGCTTGACTGTCCGGTCAACCACCATGACTATTGGTTGATTTACCGTGGTATCAAAAACCCGAATAGACCGGACCTCTAGCCAAGCAGTAGGCGGCCAGAACACCACACCAATGACCACAGCCAGGATGATCAGCCCGGCGATGACCAGGCTTAGGTAGTTCAGTTTTGTTTTTAGCATCAGGCCCCCATGAGCACAGAAACTAAATAAGCTAACCACCCGGCCAGCGCCCCACCAACGGCCATTAGCGCGCCGGCTATGGACTGGGCCCGCAAGTTAGACCAGAACCTACGGCGTTCGATCCGCCTCTCTATGATCTCGATGTGATCGGATCTGTGAGCATTGTAATCAGCTCCCACGAAGGCAGAATCCACCAGAGCCGCCAGTTTGTACATATCCTGCCGGAGCACATCCATCTCGCTGAACATGCGAGTAACGAGCTGGCCCATAGATTCCCGATCCCCCATGACTCGGGTCCTGTCGCCAGGGGCGCCGCGTATGGTTGACGGTGGACCTTCCTCTTTATCTATTTCCATCTTACATCCCCTGTCGCCATAACCAGCGATCAAAAGCCTTGTCAGTGCTCCGCATCTGATCCCAGTCAGAGTCAGAGGTCGTTCCGGATTTCCAGTCTCTCAACCGGCCTCGATATTCCTCCTCGTTTAGACCGCTGGCAAGCTGATCAGGAGTCAGTTCAATGGTATCCACGTGGCTGGGTTTTTGTCCGGATTTTTTCATACCTTGTCCATCTCAGTTGGGAATCCACTGGAGCCGGTTACCGCCATAGGCCTCACTAGGAAGAGTCGTCGAGGTCGTCCAAGTCGTTAGATCCTCCGACCGATAGTGCGTACCCAAGGCTCCGCTTTTGATGGCTATGTATTGAGTCCCGTCGTACCCCAACGAAACGCATTCGTTGGGCAGGGTCGCTTCCTGGGTCCAAGGGTTCAAACCATCTGGGGATGTGAGCGTGTAGCTGGAGGACCCAGTTCTAACAAGCAAGACGAACTGCGAACCATCCCATAGCAGGTCAGATGGGTAGCTGGTTCCAGAGTCGATAAAGGTCGTTGTAACAAGGGTCCAAGAGGTCCCGTTGGTTGAGTGAATGTAGACAAGATAGTTGGTGCTGTTGTTTCTGCCCCACCTCACCATCCGGGTTCCACTCCAAGCAAGCCGAGATCCCACGTCCCAATAAAGATTAACGGCCCCGGCCGTTCGCAGGGTCCAGGTAACCCCCGTCGGACTCGTCATGACTAGATTCGTGGCGCTGTTGCAGGAGGCGACGAAAAGGGATAATTCAGGGACCCAGATAACAGTCGACCAATTCCGGATTCCACCTACCTGATTCGACGAAAAGGACCAAGCGGTCCCGTTCGCACTATAAATCATGCTGTACCCGATATCCTGCTCACCCACCGCGACGACATTGGTCCCATTAGAGGCCAACGAGCTCCACCCGTATCCAACGTCCTCGTAAGGGGTGGTTCTATTTGTCCAGGTGGCCCCATGGTCACTAGAGGTGATGACATCATCGACGTCCCCGTACTGGTTGGCCGTGACCCATAACCCAGCATGAACGGCGATGTTCGCTTTCACGTTGGTAGAGGCCCAGTATCCGGACAGGTCTATGTTGGACCAAGTAGCCAGGTTGTCATCGGAGATAATGAAGCGGGAATCGCTATCGGCCGTCAGGACCCAACGCCCAGCGGGAGGTGGGGGTGGAGGACCGCCGGCAAACCGGAAGGAATTAAGAAGTAGCATTCTATGCTCTCCTGCCAATTAGATACACCTTCAACCCAGTAGCGGTTCCATCCCCCACCTGAAACACATCGATGGTGATCTCGGCATCATCGGCCAGGGAAGAAGGCGAGTCCCCGATCACCGCAGGAGCTGCCGCCGTGACTGAGGTCTTCTCGGTGTTGTCAATTGTCAATTTCGTGGACAGTATGCTGACCCCGGTTTCTTTGATGTCGACCGTAAAAATACTCCCGCTAGCTTGGGCCACCGTCAAGCTACATCGCACCGATGTCAGAGAAAAGGCGTAGGGCATACGGAACGTAACCTTGGCTGTTCCGGTCGTGATAGCGGAGGTCTCGTCAGAGATGGCGATCGCTAGGGCATGGGTCGAGTCAAACCCGGAGGCGTCGGCCTGGCCATGAATGCCTCCATAACCGGCCCTGTGATCCTCAATTGATGTCGCCACCACGGTATCCGTGATGACCTTATAAACGCGGCCGTAATCGGCTAGATTGTTCCAGTTGGTTGTGCCGGTGGAGACTGATGCGACTCCGGTAGCTCTGGCAACCACAACGTAATTTGAAGTCGAACCAGTCAGAGCCAAAGTCCCTGCAGATATCAGAGTCCCGCCCCAGCGGCCGCCCCAGTAACCCCAGGTCAGGCCTGACGCTGTCGTGGGATTCTTTGCGAAGACCTCTTGATGCGCCAGGCCTTCAAAGTTTTCATTGACCGGAACCTCGGGGCTGGCCATCTGATCAATCCAGTTTTGCATATGCTTTCCCTAGAGTGTTGCCTGCCGGACGTAGCCCCGGCCAACTGTGGATGAAATTTGGTAGGCTCGAAGATACAGCTCCCCCTGATTTGGTGGGCTGTCAGGGAAGTCAACCGTCTGTTGAGCCAGAGTATAGATTATGGTCTCCGTCTCAGTTAGGATGAGCGTCCGCACAACGGTCGTAAATCCGGAGTCCGAAAACACATCGATCTCCATGTTGAGTCCCACCTCTCCTACCAGCCCGCCCTGGGTACCATCACCACCGAAACGAGTTGTCAGCCTAGACCGGCGGAGCAGAGTCAAGACAGTGTCATCCGTATCCCGGTTAGCCCGCACTTGGGCTGGGCTCAAGGGGATCAGGTTGACGCCCTGAGGCGTAAACTCATCCGAGGTAACGGCGCTCAGTCTCTGGCCCCCACTTACCCCTTTGTAGTATCGGTCTCGATTCAAGTCTCCGATATCCATCGGGATAAAACGCATTCCGATGGTGGTCAGCAGGACGAACCGCTCCGAGGGTGCGTGCCCCGTCATCGCCCAGTCAGACCCCTTGCGCCCGCGAAGAAATCCGGTTAATCGGTATACCCCGGAACTGATCAAGGTGGCCGTCCGGAACTGAACCAGCTCCGAGCCGATCATTGCGGCGTTGACCTCTGGGCTGTTGAGAATATCCGTGCGGGTCGAACTGGAGAGCTGACCAAGTCCCACATTTACGATGACAGTACTAAGCTCATCAAAAACAGAGAACCCAGTCCAGTCACCAAGAGCTGCGTAGGCAGTTCCGAATACGGCCTCATCAACAAAAGACTCGATCAGGACATAGGTCACATCGTCCCGGCTGACATAGACCTCTGCGCTAAACCACCTGTCGCTAGAGCCTTTGACTGCCAGATAATGCCCCGGCTGATTGTCGGCGTCCCTGAGCAATGGGGCGTCCAGCAAGGCCAGAAAGGTGTCAGGAAGCGCCGTGACGACTGTCTGCTCTGGGACTCCACCAACGGTAAGTCCTAATTGCGAGAAGACCGATGCGTCGTCGCCCACGGTTTCCAGCTCGATCAAGACCAAGTCAGTGTCAGTCTTTTTTACGATCCTCTGCCGATATCTGGAGCCGTCCTCATCCACCAAGATGATGGCGTCGGTGCTCTCCAGGTCTGCGTACTTTGCGTTCAGCCGAACGCGTGATGTCAGGAGGCCCACATAAAGATCGGCCAGCCGAGCGTCCGCAATTTTCTTGGCCTCGGACGCAGTGAACCCGAGTGGAAGTTGAATAACGGAGCTGTTGATCTGGCTCGTGAATACCCGGTCACTCTGCTGCGTGTCGGTCTGAAAATCCGCATCGATGTTCGAGTAGGTCAAGAAAATCTGTGCTGGTAGCTCCAGCTCGTTAGCCAGCTCCAAGGGTAGACGATCCGAAAAGGAACCACCCTCCTCCACCCACCCCAGGTCTTCGAACGGAATAGTGGCCGCGCTGGCCCTGGCCCTGGGTCGGAAGTAATTGGCATTGGACAAACAGACATCGAAGAAGTAGCTTCCCATCAAGATGTCCAAGACCGAACGGACCGTCGATACCTGGCTGATAAGCATCGAGTGCACAGGGGTCGGAATGGACCCTAACGCGGTCGCATCGGTCTTGCCCGAGGGGATGCCGGCCCGATCGCCACAAAGTCGTTCTACGACCGCCTGAATGGTCGGCTCCACGGCTTGGTAAGTTGGCCCAGAGTTGAAGTTGTAAAGCGCAAGAGTTTTGGAGTCCCGTACAAAGGCAGCGGTCGGTAGTGAGTACTCGGCCTCCAGCAAATGCCGACCCAGCCTGACGCGCACAGAATCAAACCTTGCACCCGTGGTGTTCAAAAAAGAGCTACCAACGAACAGTGAAACCTTCGGATCAGTTCCCATGGCAGCCAGGAATAGGGCCTCCCCCTTCTCCATGGTTGTGCGACTGGGTTCATAGTAATCGTAACCCCCCTCGGTATAGGCTATGGAGTCATTGTGGTGCTTGCCGCCGGCTCCAAAGGCATCCAAGAACTTGTGCTTGTGGACGACGGAATTGACCCGCGTATAAAACTGGCTGTCATAGCGAAAAACGGCTACATGGGCCCAGGTGTTCAGCGGGACCACCTCTGGGTTCCTAGTGGTGTGGTTGATTCCGCTAATAGCGTCTCCGTAAAAGCTAAGACCTGTGGGAGTTGGGTAGTTAGAATCGACCACATCAGGGAAGCTTACATTAACGCCGGCGCGGTACCAAAAATTGGGTACGCTCGTATAGACCTTCGGATAGACCTTCCCGTTGCTGTCCACAAAAAGTGCAATGTGGGATTGGTCAGCATGAACTCCGGAAACATCTTCATTCCACAGCTTGAAAAGCAAGCTTTGATGAGAGTAGTTCGTCAGGTAAACCCAGCCCTCGATCACTACATCCTGCTGGCCTGGGTATTGGTAACGCATTCGGGTTAGCGTGTCAGCCGCGTAGTTGCTGCTGGCATCTTTAGTGTCCATGACCATGCGTCCGATGGCCAAAGAGGAAGAACCCCATTTTTTAATGGAGGTGTCGTACCACTGCGCGGTCGCCTTGTTGTCGTCATAGACCGGGAAGGTCGCGTGGGTTTGGCTAACCTCCTCGTACACGACCCCATCAGTATCAACGCCTGTGGTGATCTCCCGAGCGATCAAGAAAGTCAGATTTGGGATGTTCCCGCTTTGCCCGATCTGAAGGCCCTTGATAAAAACGGTTCCGCGGCCCCGGAAAGCCAGGGCATTTGCTACTCCTACCGCAGCTTCATAGTCCGGGTCTGGCTCCTGGGAGACCACCCCAGAATAAACAGTCATCCGATCCCACGGAGGAGCCGTTTGCGAGGCTAGCAGGGAGGCGGTTTCTATACCTGACTGGGTGGCATAGATCAGGTCCCCATTACTAAAGACTTTCAGAGCGACCGGGGCAATTTCGCAATCACTCAATAGGAGCATCAGATCAACCGCGTAGCTCCAAGTCGTGACCTTTTGGCCACCCCCGCCTTTCCCTCCCTGGCGCGTTGTGGTTTTGGTTCCCCTTTTTTCGCTAGCCCAGATGATCTGTCCGGCCACGCGAACTGCTCCCTCAAAATAAGGGATCACTGAGCCGTAGGAACTCCCGGTCACCGACAGGTCACTGAGCCTGGGGCCTTGGACTTTCTGAGCTGGTGTAAGCATGCCCCCTAGTAACCCACCGACCGTCCATCCGATCTGCGCCCCAGTCATGCCAAACGCTACGATGCCGGCCCCCGACAAACTCCCGACTGCTGCCCCCGCCGCGGCTAGTATTAGCTGGGCCATTATGGTACCACTTTCTTGAAGTCAAACAGACCAGCGATCCGGAAATCCTGAGACTGAACCAGCCTATGCTCGACTACCCGAGGAGGGGTTGCCCGGTCACTCGCGTGGATGATGCCAATACCTGCTCCCCGGTAGTCACAGAGAATTCCGGCATGGTGCGGATGTCGATCTGTGACCAGCATCACTACCATTCCTGGGGCCAGGGGTGTTTCCTCGGGCAGCTCGTCCAGGTAAAACCTTGCCAGCCGCATCAAGGTTCTGCCGTCTGCGTTTCTGGCGTACCCGGTGTAGTCGAAGCTGGAGTCAACGAGACCCAAGGTCTTGCCCACCCCGATCAAGAGTCCCACGCAGTCGACCGCAACACCCTTCATTCGCTGTTGATGTTGGTATGGGGTTCCCACCCATTGCCGGGCCTCTGCTACGGCTTCGGTTCGGTAGCTCATGGTGAAGACATCATCTTATCGACGCCAGGAACATCCGGTTCTGCCTGCATATTCAACACGTTGTCGAATTTGTCCCTGCAGTCCTCCTCACGTCTGTGACGACAACCAGCGATCGCCCGGAAGGTATCCCCCACCTCGACCGCAAAGTAGGTCGGCAAGAGCAGGGTAATTTGGGAACTTTCAAAAATCTTTACCACGTGTTCAAGTCCGGCGTTTGCTCCCGTCAGCCACTTCAGCTCTCCATTGCCAAAGTAATCGGAGGCTTGGACGAGCCCGGTGGCAGCAAATACTTGGTTACTAGTGACCCCGGTCACAGTCTCGGTGAAGGTAAAAGCCGCCAGATCCTTCCTGCACTTGCCGTCACCGAGCCTGGCTCGGCAGGTCTTGCTGGTCACGGACCCGATGGTCTGCTGAAAATATTGCTGCAGGCCGCGCAGCTCGGCCGTCACCACCCCTTCCCTGATCCTGACCCCACCGATGTACCCGGTGATCTTCTCATCAACCCCGTCCCCTGGGGATCGCCAGTTGTAGACCGAGACAGTGAACTCGGCATTGATCCAAAGTCCAGCAATGATCTCACCGGCAACGAAGACGGAGCCATCGTCAAGAGTGGTCAGTTCCATATTGTCCACCGACAGCCCACTCGAAGTAATGAGGCTGGAGGCTTGGAGTCCTTGAGTGCCGTCGTATCGGACTCCATCAATGACAACGTCATCCGAGGCCGAGGTAAACCCGTATATGGCCCCATCCTTACGAACCATCTTGAGCAGGGCCGCAAGGCTGGTGGTCCCGAGCTGGTAATGCGCGAGCAAATCAATGGGAATGGTCTTGCTCACTCGGGGACCTCCTCCAGAACTATCGAGGGCCCGGTCAAGAGTCGGCCGCTCTCCTCCCCGGCCGGCCTCCGTAGGGTCCAGTCAATCGCGTCGTTCGCAAAGTGGACGGGAACGTAAAACCCACCGGTCCAGGTAAGCGCATCCGAGGTCTGGGGAAATTTACTCGCGGTTCCCCCAGTCCCAACCAGCCCCGTAGTAACGGTGCTCAGAACTATAGTGGTGGCCCCTATCGAGTCCACCACGTGACTGAGGGAGTTCAGGGAGGCGGCAGCTGTACCCGAGATCCCAGACAGGTAAACCCGTTGGCCGATCGCCACGGCCGCTACCATCCCGGTACCGTTGGCAAAGGTCAGGGTGGTGGTGGCCCCGACGGTAATGGAAACAAGCGCCTGAGCGACATCTGCCCCGAAAGTGATAGTCCCCCCGTTTACGTAATCAATGGCGATCTCTCCGGCCCCCGCCCCTACCACGAGTGGGGTTCCATTGCGGTAACCAGTAACCGGGGCCTTCGGGCGGCTGATCCTTCGGTCGTGGTTGTAGGCTGGGGCATTCAAAGCCGCGTACCGTTTCTTCATCCGGTGGACCGGCATTCCGTAGCCCAGCCCGACGGTTCCTAGTTCCGCGGTCCCATAGGCAACCAGGAATCCTGCGCCAGGGCCCGTAATCGAGTCTTTGGGGTCCTCCAACAGGAACCCCGACGCCCCGGCGTCGGTTACCTCGAAAAGAGCCTCTAGGGCGTTCCAGACAGCGGGAGCCATCGGGACCGATCCGAACTCGTACTCCCGGTAGCTGCGGGCTTGAACAATGTTGACCCCGATCTGGCCATTAGGGGACCGGGTCCTAAGGTTGGCCCGCGTTGACTTCCCCCGAAGTCCGGAGGCCAGAGCCTTGGACTTCGGAAAGATCACATCATCCAAAATAGTAAGGGTGCCCATAATTAGTTGTCCCTGGCATCAGCCACCCGGAGCTGCTGGGCGACCTGGGCGGCGAACTGGTTACCGGCCTGGCGGCTCATCCCGGACGGCGGGTTGATGATGACGTGGTAAGTTTTGCTGGTCCCACCCAACGCATGGTTGGGAATGATTGTTCCAGATTGGTCGGGGACGAAAAGCTCCCGGCCCCGTTCCCCCACCTCGTAGGGCATGCTGGGGATAACGCGTCCCCCTACGGCCTTCGGGAAAGCCGCCGCGAGCCCCAGACCGGAACCCCCACCCCCACCCCCGAAAAGACCTGAGAACACTTTGCTGAAGAATCCACCACCAGAACCCCCAGTGGTCAAACCGTTGATCTGGCCAGAAAGGAAATTTCCAAAGGGCTTTACGAATGCTTCCTTCGTAACCATGTCCAACAACTGGCGCTCAATATCCCTCAAAACCTCTTTGAAGTTCTTGCCCTGGGTGATGGCGCTACCCAGGCTCTCCGCTATCCCGTCCCCGGCCTCGCTACCGAGTTCCTTGATCCGCGTCAGCAAGGGGTCGACCTCCTCCAGGGCTTGGCGGAATCCTAGCGCAAGCTCGGCCGCATAGGCCCGCGCCTCGTCCGTGTTCAGGGTCACCGCAAGCTCTTGAGCCTTCGCCGTCAGGGACTGCAACTGCGTCAGGGCTTGGGCCCGGACCCTCCCTACAGCTTTGAGCGTTTCTATTTCCGACTCCCCTCCAGCCCTAGAGGCCAGCGTGGTCAGTTCCTCACTGATCCTGGCCCGGTCCACCACGCGGGCGTACTCCTCTTGAGCACTCTTCAAAGACTCGACCCCCTCAAGCCGCGACCTGTACTGGTCTGCTATCCCAGCATCGCCCCCGATCTCCCGAATCAGCTTTTCGGCATCTGAGACCTGCTTGTCAATCCTGATCTTGGCCGCGCTGGCCGTATCCCCACCCAGCTCAAGTACGGTTGCTCGGAGCTGCTCGTAGCTGTCACGCAGGGAAAGAATTGAGGCCTGTTGACGCTGAGTAATCAGGATCTCATCCCGCCCAGCCGTCTCAACCAGCGCCGCCCGTTTTTCCAGAGCCTCCCGGACCTGGCTTTCCAGGCCTAGGCGATCGGGTCCCGAGGACTTGCGCGCAGCGAGGCGTTGAACCTCGATCTCTTTGTTCAGGGAACTGATGGTGTCTTGGAGGGCGGCGTCTCGGATTCTTTTTTGCTCTTGGAAAAACTGGGATTGACTTACGAGCCCGGCATCGTATGATCCCTCAAGGTAGGAGTTCGCAAAGTCGTAGGCGTCCTTCTGTCGGCCAGCGAAGGCCCGGATAGCTTTTATCTGATCATCTAAGATCCGCTTAGCCTCGGCGGCGGCCCTAGACTGAGCCCCCGTATCACCTACAACCGGCGCCCGGCGTTTGGGCTTGGGTTTGGCCGGCCCAGTAAGACCGAGACGCCGGGACTCTGCTGCGCTCTGATCATCCGGGCTGGAAACTCCGATCCCTCGAATCCGGCGCTCCAGTTTGTCGATCTCCGCGCGCGCCCGCACGGCATCTTCCTTGACGGCGTCCCCGATGGCGCTAAATCCTTTGAAGTCCAGGCTAATCAGCGCAACGAACTGGGCGGCAAGGCCCCCGATCTCAGTACCGACAGCCTTGAATACGTAAACAACGTTGGCTCCCAAAATAAGGACTGTTTCAAAAAAGGTCCGAATGCCGGCGCCGATGTCAAGGAAAAGGCTTCCCTTCTCCCTGGCCTCAAGGAGACCGTCTGCCATGCCCTGAAGCATGGGGAGCAGGGCGTCAGCGATAGCATACCCCAGCGAGCCGAGCACCAGTTCAATCCGAGTGATGGTGTCGTTGAAGACCACCGATTTGGCGGCGACCTCCTCCGTCACGCCGCCGTACTGTTTGAAGAAGTCGATGTTTTCCTTCAGCGCTTTGCTTCCGTCCAAGAGCAAGGGGATCAGCTGCTCTCCTGACTTCCCGAACACCTCCATCGCAAGGGCCCCGCGCTCCGGGCTATCCTCGAACTCCGAAAACCGGTCAGCAAGCTGGAGCAGTATGTCCTGGGAGTTCCCTATTTTGGGATCGATCTGGAGCGCCGAAAAAATATTGTTCGCTTCCCGGTTCCCTGCTCGGGCCTCGGCAATCTTACGGTTAAGTTTTCCGATCCCCGCAGAAACCTGCTCCAAGTTGGAACCAGCAAGATCGGCCGCGTATCCGATTCCTCCAAGCTCCCGAACCGAGACTCCGGACTTCTGCGAGAACTTGGCCAGGGCGTCCGCTGCATTGATGGCGTTGCGAACGATGGCAACCAACCCCACAGCGATCGCCGCGGCAGCCAGGCCTAGAGCCCTTCCCGCGGTCGCTGCGGCCCTCTGGGCGTCCATCTGACGGAAGGCCGCGTCGGCAGCTTTGAGTTGAGCTGCGGTCGCGCCTTTCTGGCTGAGTTCAAACAGCTTCGCTTCCTTGGCGGACATACCAAACATCTTGGCCTGCTTTTGAAGCCCGGCCACCTGCTTGTCGATAGCGCTCTGGTTCCGTTTTTGGCCGGCCGCAAATTTTTGGGCTTCCCGATCCGCCTTGCTCAACCCCTGGGTGAACTCGGCAGCATCAAGCCCCATCTTGACACTAAGGGCTCCTACTCCAGTTGTCATGCTTTTCCTACTTTCTATTCCTGGGGTTGAAATTGAAAAAAGTCGCTTCTTCTTCCGCCGTAGGCTCGGCATCAGGACCGGAGGTTGTGGTCTGGCGGTCGAACAGGAAGTCCCCTAGCTTGACTCCGTTCCCCCCACCCATCACCTCCACTAGAACCATGCATATCTGGGCTAGATAGGCTTCCATCCTCCGGGTGGGGAGCATCCGTTTTTCGGAGTACTCAATCCACCGATCTAACTCGATCTCCCCCATGGTCCGCGTCAGGACTTCTACCGACATTCCCAGCTCAAGGGCCAAGTCGTGTAGGAACTCCCGACGCGGCGTCAGTTTCCCTCGTCGTCCGTCCCTGGCTCTTTCCCAGCTGCAACCACTTTTTGGAGGATGCTCCAGGGCTGCGCAGCCAAGAAGTCCAGATCGGCCGGGTTACCGGGATCGAACAGGCGATTGCCCTCAGAATCGCAAAGAAGCCGAGCAGCGCCACGTGCGATATTTCTCGGTCTGTCGTCCTTGGTTGCCCCCTCCGGAGCCTTTTGTTCGATCTCGGCGTCCACCTCGCCCACCGTGGGTTGCCGGATGAACACCTCCCCCCACTCGGGAACATCTGGGACAGAGATGATCTGAGAACTGACCGCCCCAGTAACTGCCATCCGGGCAAGGATTTCTGCTTTAGTTGACATGGTGGGTATCAGACGTAATCGTAGGGCGAGCCGGTGTTGCGGATGGTGAGGGAGCCGGTCCACATGCCATTGACGGCAGCCTGCTCGCTGGTCTGCTGAATGAACCCAAGCAGAACCCGAGCACCGCCACTCTTGGGTAGGATGACCCGCACCGCCAGCTTGTCGCCGCTTTTCTCGAAGTCAGCGATCGCCAGCTGGATTGCAGTCTGCGGGGCGAAGTTGAAATCTATCTGCGTGGTTCCAAAGTCCGGAAGCCCGAGTTCGAACTCGGCCCCGGTTGAGCAGGCCGAGGTCGCCTCGATCTCCGGTTTGCTGCCCCCCTGGCGGTTGTACCCGGTCAGCTCGCAGAAGTTGGAGAAGGTCGCCGGATCTGATCGGCCTCCTGAGATGTAGGTCGTGGACCCACTGGAGTCGGTGTCGATCAGCTTGTAGCTGTTGGCGTTGACGACTTCAATCATGTAGATTTCGTCGTTGAGTTCCACCATGCCGACCACATCTCTGATCTTGACGACAGACCCAGTAGTAAGACCGTGAGCGGTCTGAGTCACAACGGCCGGGTTGGCCTTGGTCACCCCAGTGATGACGCCCGAGGGAGACTCGGCATCGAAGCCGGTAATGATTCCAAAGGTCGAACCTTGGAACTTGAATCGTTTTCCACCTGCCATGATATTGCCCCTTTCAAGAAGCGTGATGCCGGGAGTCGGCGGTTAAGAAATCAATTGACACTTTGCTGAAACAAATAAGTCACCCTGGCTCGGTGAGTCCGGGTCTCACCATCAAAAGTTTCAAATCCTCCGGGCTGCCGAATGCATGGTGGGTCAACCACCAGCTGGAGGGCCGTAATAACGCTTGCTTTGACCAGCCGCATGTCGGTCCAAGACTCGGCTACTATGTCCAGGTTCACTGTCAGGTCGTCTTCGTCCTCGTCCGAACTCCCGCACGCATTAGGGAAATTATCGCCCGAAACGAGGCTGTAGCGAATAGCAGGCCAAACTGGGACGATCGGGCTCTGGGGAAAGGTGTTAGGATAAACCCGGTCGGACACCAAAGATCGGAGAGCCGTAAAAATGGTTTCTGGAACGTTCATACTTTCCCCTTTTTCAGCTTCCTGGCTTCCCGGGTGATACCAGCATTCAAGGTCTTGACCATGGCCTGTAGGGCCCGGTCCCGGCTCTGTGCGAAGGCTGGAGTCATGAAGGGCTGGGCTGCCATCTTCACAGTCCCAAACTCGTTAAACGAGGCGATCCGCCCAATGTATCCGTTTTTCTTGTTGCTCCGGATACGGACGATGTGCTCACTCGTCATGTCCGGGTCCTTGATCCGGACCACCTGAACATTGCGGGCGATCTCTCCAGGCTGATACACTACCCCTTCGATCTCAAACGGGGCGTCGGCCAAGGTGGGTTGCTGGGCGGCTTTCTCCACTACGGCCCCCTTGACTACCTGGGCACCGGCGTTGGTCGTTGACCTCGCAATTCTTTTTTGGACAGCAGTCCCCAGTTGGGCCAGGTTGGCCCCGAGCTGGCGGAGCCCCTCGACCCGGTAGGTCCCTCTGGATGTAACCATTATTGGCCCCTGTTGACCCCGACCACGCAATTGAACTGGATTTCGTGGTTCTGGGTTTTCACGTTGACCGGGTCCCCGATGATGCTATAAATAAGATCGCGGTAACGGCCGACGAGCCGGAGTCGATAGGTGGAGTCAATAGCAGCGGAGGCCAGTGACCATCGGGCCACGATCAGGACATGAACCCCGGCAAGGATCTGATCGGTCCCGTTTCCCTCGAATCCCTTTACTGGCTCAACCCCGGAGTTGAGCAGCATGTGAAAGGCCCACGAGGTGTCCATCTGACCGGCGCTTCCTTGGACGCGGACCGGCTTCTCTACTATGAGCCGGGTGTTAAGCCTCCCGGACCTCATGCCATCCCCCGATCCACTTTGTAGTTCCGCATCAGCCGCTCGGCCCCTAGCGGGATATGCTCCAGCTTGACCATGCTCACATCCCCCCGGTTCTCGAACCAATGCTCAATCATCAGCAGCATCGCCTGCTTTATGCTTTTTGGAAGTTCTGGCATTGGTGGGGAATCATTGGCGGACCCATAACCTGCCAGGTACCGGATGCGTACCGCGTTTGAGGAGGCTGTGAGCGCTGGCCAGGACGTCGACCCCTGAGCCGGGATCAGCACGGTTTCTCGCTCCGATACTTCTTGGGTCTGGTAATCAGTGATCTGCTGATCGACGCCCGAACCATCTGTGTAGGTGAGGCTGATCAATTCAACCACTGGGCCTTTGAGCGGAATGCCGAGCTGGTCGCCGGATGGGTACCATCGATGGGATATGGTCGGACACGGGAAGGTAGAAAGCCGCTGCTCAAGGACTCGTTCTTTCAGGCACAGCCCAGTGAATTTTTCGGCATGCTCTCTCGCCGTAACAAGAAGCCCAGCAATCAAAGCGTCCTCGTAGTAAACGACTGGGCTATCCAAGATGTCCAGTCTAAGCTGACGATAGCAATCGACCAGCGAGACCGGCTCAGTCGATACCTCGGAGATGATTTTAGGTTCGTTCATTTGGAAGTTCCGGTGATTCTACTACTTGAGGCTAGGGCGGCTTTCCATTCTCCGGCCATGGGGGCGTCCTTGTAATGATCCAGGCCCGGAACCCCAGCCGTCCAGTGCAGGAGTCGCGCATCCGGGTTTTCGCCGAATTCATCCACCAACCAGTTCCAAGATTCCGGGATATCGCCGATGTACCTATCCCTGATAAATTGGAACTGGAGAAGTTCCAAAGGCTTGAAGTCAGCCAGAGAGGTCGGGGTTATGGACCGCCAGGAAAAGTGTGCGCAATTTATGATCATCACGCTTGCCCACTGTTTCCTGTCGTAGTCCTGATTCTGAGTTTCGAGAGTGGTTCCGATGAACTTGACCGGGTGCCGCGTCTTGTACTGCAGCTTGACCACTTGCACGGCCATGAACGGGTTGAACAGGGAAGCAAGTTCCTTCAAGTCACCACGAACCAGCATGTCGGAACCATCGACGAAGATGGCCATGCCCTGATACCCGGTTATCCATGGGACCAGAAACCGACTAAGGGTGAATGAGTTGCTGCCCTCCGGAATCACGCCGTCAAATGAATCGGTGATCCTCCGGGTGATCGGACAAAGCCCAACCGGAACCGATGAGTGATCGAGAACGGATTTGACGAAAGCAGAAGTCCCGGCCTCCACTCTGGACTCGTGGCCGAAAAACAGGGGCAGAACATATCTAGCCACTTTGAGTTCCTTTTTTCGCCACCATCCGCATGTCCCTCATGGAGGCCCCAGCGGCATGCCACTCTGGCTGCTCCTCCTCGATATCGACGAACCCGGCGCGCTCCAGAACCTTGCGCAGGCTTGCGGGATGGTATCCCCACCGGTGGAGCATGTGGGAGTCCTGGGGGCGGTTGTCGCCGTAGAGTCCCCACATCCCGTACTGATCCGGGTGCTTCCCAGCAAGGGTGAATCCTGTGAGGAGGTTTCTGGCGCACTTGATGATGTCCGGGCATTCGACCACAATCTTGCCGCCAGGCCGCAGAATACGGAACCATTCTGCTAAGGCTTTTTCAGCCTCCCATGGTTCGATATGCTCGATCCCATGGATGCACATAAGCTCATCGGCTGAGTTGCTAGGTAGTGGGATCTCACGCATGTCAGCCAAGATCTGGGGCGGACCCTTAGCCTTCGGGTGATTGCTCACCACCACATCCACATTGATCCATCCCGGTAGGACGTGCCTACCGGAGCAGACGTTTACTTTGATTGCAGACTGACCCTTATCCATTGCCAAGCCTCCCATGCTTCGTTGTGTCCCCAGTTCCACCAACCCAGTCGGCGCAGAAACTCGGTGCGTTCTTCCACTGTTGGGTTCGGGTTTCCCTCGTACAGGGTCCGCGCCGCCCCGTCATCCGTCTCAACCGGAATTCCCTGCCGGCAGGCATCCACCGCCACGTTGGAATGCCGGCACACCACCAGCGAGCATCCCACTAGAGCCTCCTCTATCGGCACCCCTCCCGAGCAGAGCTGCGTTCCTGGGAGTCGACTAACGTCCCTTCCCTTGGGTCTCCACAGGATCGTCCGACCCGGGTAACGCCTTCTCAGCTCGGCCAGCTTGGCCTTCTCCCACTGTAGGTAGGAAAGGCCGTACAGGGCTGTGCTTTTTAGCCCCAGACCCACAAGCATGATAGGACCATTTGCCAGATCCGCCGTGTTCGTGCACGGGATGCGAAACCGGCTCCTGTTCGGACAACTCCCCAGCTGCTGATCCGTCGGATGTAGTGAGTCAATGGAGAGCCGCAGATGGTCATCACGTTCCCAGTACCCCAGGTCCCAGATTACTACCCTCCCACCACGCTTGAGGTGGGCCCTTCGAGCCTCGGTTCTGGAGGCCAGGCCAGCCCCATACATCATCAGGTTAGGGTACTTCCCGGTGTACCCCTTCGAGGCGACGGCAAACTCCGAACCAGCCTTCAGCAGGGCGTCCAGATGGTGATGTCCCCGCTTGGCCATCTTGGCATCGTTAATTAAAATTTCAAAATCTATGGGCATTTTTATTTCCACAGGATCGACCGGACCCACTCCCGGTATTGAGTGGAGATGGTAGGAAGGTCCAACCGGGCATCCAAGAACCCCCGCTGTATGATCCGTCTCCGGACTGGTGATTCCAAATCCGACAGCGCCTCAAGTAGCTCCACCTCATTGGTGGCCCAACGCTCATGTCCCGAGGCCGTCTCTCGGTACCCGGCCTCGGGACTCAAGATGGCCGGTGTTCCCGAGGCGTGAGCATTTGCCAGCTTGACGTTTGATTTCCAGTGAGCCGGAGCGTATCCGCTCTGGGCTCTAAGCCCCACGACCACGTCGAGGTCTGCTAAATCTACCGCTTGGTTGATCCACTGAATACCCTTTCTCGAACAGTACCTCCGGAGCCGGTCGTCCCAGTGACCAAGATAATTCGAGCCGCCCTGATACCCAATTTTAACGATGCTAGGTCTAATCGGGTTCAGGGGCATGCCTGCCATGGGGTGGTGCGGTAACCAGAGAGTTGGGATTCCAAATCTGTGGAAGTCCAGCTCCATCTGCCGCGTGGCTGCGACGATGCCTACAGGTTTCCACAAATCCATCTGGCCAGCGGCCCACGCCATGCAGGTGGTCCGGTCCCAGTCGTTGCCGTGAGGTTGGGGCCAGGCATCCACGACGTCCCAGATTACCGGGACCCCTTCCCGGCGAAGGGCCAGAACTTGGGCAAGATCGGGTCGCTTGATAACCACGGCCGCATCAAAACCTCGGAACTCTTTTGCTTCCCGCAGAACCCGGGCTCCGAAAGCCGAGCCGAGCTGCTCCCCTCTGATTTTCCAGCTACCCGATGTGCCCCGACCGGTGAATAAGATGTTCACGTCCGAACTCCAAACCCAAATATCTCAGTTCTCAAAAAAGACCGGGTGCCATCGGCGTCAATTTTACCCAGGCTTCCGAACGCCTCCGTGAGCTTGTGGGGACTTGCGTACACCAGCGAACTCCACCGGACTGATGGGAACAGAGACCGGACCCCAGAGGCCGTGAACCGGAAGTAGTCGTCAGGATATCCATGCACCCGCCAGACAAAGGGGACTGAAAGATGGAGGGTAGCTGCTGGGAACATCAGCAGCTCTAAGTTTCTGGCGATCAACCAAGGTCGCGGGGAATGTTCCAACACCGAGATGCACTCGACGTGATCGAAAAACCCGAGGGCTTGCGTCTGCTGGTAATCCTCCAAGTTGGCCACGATGTCAACTCCGGGACCGTCACTAAAGTCAACCCCTACTGCATACTCAAAGGCCGCAGTTCTATCCTCCCGGCCTGGGTAGACCTTGGACCCCGCAATCAAGGTCCGACCCGACCGAGGTTTCACAAACCGCGAAACAAAGTCGTTATGAGCCGAGTAGGTGGCTGAAGGCTTTGCCATTTTCGATTTCCTCTATTGTCCAGATAGTCCAAGCCAAACGGCGGAACATTCCCAGTCGATCCGCGTCGACCCGTTTAGGGAGGCCCGGCCACTCCGACAGGGGCCGCCCGGCCCCGGCCCCTACCCACTGCGGGAACCCGTACCAAACGGGGACCCCTTCCAGCAAAGCAGTCAAGGCCGCAGAGCTGTTCCAGGTGACCACCTGCTGAACCTTCTCCAGATCATCGGTTAACGCGACCCTGGGGGGTTCTTTCCCTGGGTGTGGACGTATCCTCCCACCAATGCTCCTTTGAACGCGCTCCGCCCACCCTGATGGCGCAGCGATCCCTTTTTCACCGATCCCCCGCTGCCCGAATATCAAGGTCTCGGTTCCACCGACCCTCCACGGGGCCAGATCCACCTGCCAGGAGTCCCAACGGGCCGGCCCCCCGTTTTGCCAGTCACCCGCTCCGGCGTGATGCCCGAGCGCCAGACTAAACCACTCCTGACCCCTCCAATGTTTACCCAGGTATCCATTTTCAGCTACCAGCACCGTCCCGCCCTTGGACTCCCAGAACTGGGCCTGCTCGTCATAGCCAGTGTACCGGTTCCAGATGAGTAGCACGTCTCCAGGCTCCGGTACTGACAGGTCATCAGTCGGGGAAAATCCCGCGGTGGCCAGGCCCCTTGAAAACCTTTCCCTGCGGTAGTGCAGACTCTGACGTAGCCGGTTGACTGCTTTGCGCATTTTCATTCACTTCTAGTACAGATTCCAAGCGGCGCTGCCTGACCATGGGTAGCGGCCCTCTCCATCTCCAAATGCTCGAGCAAGTTCCCCATCGGGAACGCCGTGATCCGGCTACCTGGGGTGCAATTGATGACCTCTATACCAAGACCTTTCAGGGCGGCCCCGAGTTGATTGAAGCGGTCAATCCAGACCGGGTACCTTTCCTGTGGGGTTGTCCGCAGGGGACTTTGATGCTCGGGGTGCCAGTGCTGGCCCCCCATGTCAAACCCACAAAGTAGGATCTTGGAAGCCCCAGTGTGGGCCGCGAGATGCACGGCTTGGTACCCACTATTTCCACCGGTGCGCAAGGCCCCTGGGTCTTTATCAAACCCAACGGTTCCCGAGTTCCGGAGCTGCAGGACCCCTTTGACCCGACCCACAGAGACCTTTAGACCGGCGAAAGCAAGACTGTCCGGGTTTGTACTCCACCACTCCTCGTCGGCCGCATAGAGACAGCTCGCGTTTGGCATCAAGCGGAAAGTGGAGTTGACAACGATTGACTGGACTCCACAGGCTCCAACGGCCTCGGCAACCTGCGGGCTCATGCTGGGACCGCTGGCAAGCACCGCCACGGTCTGACCAACCCACATCTGCGGAACGGTCCAGAGTTTCACCTCAGTACCTCCGCCCGTCCTGGGTCATCTGGGTTAGATCCTTGCCGGCCCGGCCCTCGGCTCCGCGGTCCCCTTTGTCCCCTTTGTGCCCGTCGCGGCCATCGCGCCCACGTTTGGCCACCAGCTTCCAGCAATCCGAGACGCCTGGCTTCTCTGCTGTCTCGGAGGAGCAGTGCCAGAGACTCCCGTCCCAGGTGACAGTGTCCCCGGACTCAAAGGTGGATTCCTTCCAAATCCCGCGGTAGACCATCGCAGGGATACGGACCGGAATGCTCAAGATGTCGCCCTCCGAGGTCTTGATGTTGATGTCGAAATTCCGGAGCTGCTCGGTAACCTCAACCTCGATGCCAGCAATCCCGGCTACGATGCAGTTCCACCCATCGATTCCCGCTGTTGCGCTGCGCGATACCCAAAGGCCACCAAGATGTTTGGCCCAGGTTCCGCGCTGGTATTTCCTGCTCAAGTCAATGGCCGGAAGGACGTCGATCGCAAAGGCATCCCGGCCCGGTTCCCCGTCGGGGCCATCGCGGCCGGCCTTACCGTCGGTCCCTGGGGCTCCATCCTTGCCATTGATCCCTGGGGCTCCATCCTTGCCGCTGACTCCGGGATTACCTTGAATCCCTGGGGCTCCATCCTTGCCGCTGATTCCGGATTCTCCCTGCAATCCTGGGGCTCCATCCTTACCGTCGGTACCTGGGGCTCCATCCTTGCCCCATGCGCCTGCCGCTCCATCCTTACCGTCGGTCCCTGGGGCTCCATCCTTGCCATTGATCCCTGGGGCTCCCTGCAATCCTGGCTCTCCGGGAATTCCATCCTTGCCATTGATCCCGTCGGCTCCATCCTTGCCGCTGACTCCGGATTCTCCCTGCAATCCTGGCTCTCCGGATATTCCATCCTTGCCGCTGATTCCGTCAGCTCCATCCTTACCAGCGGGTCCAACCTCCCCGTTCTTTCCGGCCGGCCCCGGCTCACCAGTTACCCCGGGTTCTCCCTGCGGACCCTGAGTTCCCTCTTGCCCTGGGGACCCGGCCTGTCCCGGATCACCAGCGTCCCCTTTTGGGCCGGGCGTGAGAGCGAGCACTTCGACCTGCTCCAGTTTAGACCTTAGGGGCTTCAGTTCCTCCCCCACGTATTGCTTGATCGCGGTCAGAACTCGGTTGACAAATTTGGTAGTAGTTTCACTCATAGCGGTTGCCTTTAGTGCTGGTTAATCATCGCCAGGAAGCTAATAATAATGGCCATTATCTGGGCTTCCTGTTCTCTCCTACTAACCCGGTTCAATTTGAACCGACGCGGCCTGCTGACTCCGGATTCCAAGCTGGGAGTTGGTGGGGTCGGCGCAACGGACTGATCCTTTCCACCAAAATTTCCCGTTCGCCTGACCCCGTACCCACCCAGGCCGAGCCGGGTAATCTTCCCTACCGGGTGGACGCCAACGATGATCCCTTTGCCAGAGAAAGGACCAGAGCCCTCTCCGTACCCACCTAGCCCGAGCCGGGTGGGCATATCAAGTTATCGTAAAGGTGTCCGTCACGGCTGGGGCCTGGGTCAGAGCCGTGACGGTGATCACTGGAAGGCTGGCTGCCGTGACCCCGGTGATATCAGTCGCTTGCCCGCGCAGGCCGGCCGTCGTTGTGTCTTTGTCGAAGATCAGGATACGACCCTTGAACTGATCGGAATCGCCACCTACGGGGCTCAAAGCCGAAGTTACGATGCTCGTCGTATTTGATCCAGTGTCCACGGTTCCGGTCACTATCGCCAGGGTGGTTCGTTCGAGCCGGTCCGCTGACTCGGTGCTCCCACTGATAGCGAGGACGTCTGACTTCATGTTTCCAGCCCCGGTCAGGGCCGCAGGGACCCGGCCCTGAAGATCGGAGACCCCCGAGAGCAAGGTTCCGATCTCCGTGTCGATATACCCAACAGCGACGGCCAGATTGGTGGCCGAGGCGACGGCCGTGAGTCCGGCTCCTGCTGCTCCGATCTCTGCGGTGTCTACCAAGATGGAGTCAACAACCCCATCAACCACTGCGATGTCAGCCAGGACCCCGGACAATTGGGTGTCCAAATTAGCCGAGGCCAATCCGATAGCTGTACGAACTCCTGCGGCATCCAAGCCTCCGCCCCCTGATCCTGTCGGAGCGAGTTCCAGGGAGTCGGAAGTAAACTGGTACTCACCTGGGGAACCGGCTGCTGGAATTAGAGTCGTATCGAGTTTGATGGTCGTAGCTAAGATAGCGGAAACCTCGGTATCCACGTAGTCGTCCAGGGCGTCCAGAGTCGTCTGCGAGGCCCGGCTGCTGACCGTGGCATTGAGGTTGTCACCGATGATCTTGCCCGCCGTACCAGACCCGTAGGCTCCCGGAAGCGCCGTGATCCAGGGGTCCCCAGAGGCTCCTGCCGCTGAAAGAGCTTCGCCAGTAGATCCTACTCCCGCATGGCCGCTGAGCAGCTCATCCCACACTTGGTCTGCTATCTCTGCGCTGGCGTCAGCCGCCATGCTCGCGGCTGTGATGACGTTGGCTGCCAGAGCCCCGGCGCTGGCATCAATGCGCCCGCCGACCAGAGCCGCAGGGAGTCGGGATTGGAGGTCTCCGATCTCAGTGTCGATGTATCCTGCCACGGTTGCGAGGTTGGCCGCCGATGCCAGGGTGGTGAGCCCTGAACCAGTCGCGCCTATCCTTGCGAAGCTGTCGCCGGTCTGAGGGGTGTGGCCAGTCAGAGAACCAACCGAACCAACAACGTTGCCTCCGACATTCCCGGTCACCGATCCCACCGCGCCTGTAACGGACCCGACCGCGCCCGACACGGCGGCGGTGGTGAGGCCAGTGCCGAGAGTCACACCATTCATCACTGACTTGCCAACGCTGAGCGCGACCGTAAAGTCAGCAGCAACCGTGTTCCGCCAAACACCCGCCGACACGTCTGCGGCCGTGAGTTGATTGGTCACCGTCGAGACCGTGGGGATCACAGCGCCCGTATGAGTGACCCCCGACAGGACGATCCCGGTGGCGGCTGTGATGTTGGTCGGCGATGCGATGGAACTCGGGAAGGTCACGCCCGCCCCAGCCGTGACGGACTGCGTCTTGATCGTGTTGACGTCGACCTGTTGAGATGTTGCTATGGTGGTGGCAGTGAAGTCATGAGTGGTGGTCTTGTTCAGGACTTGCCCCCAGTCCAGGCCTGCATGCCCAGCCACATCACTCCTGCTCGTGACTACGGTCTGCGAGACCGGAAGGCATCCCGTCTTGTAGGCCACGACGGCGAATGCGGCGTGATTCGTTTCTGCTTGCGTTGGGGCGTAATAAACAATATTCGACGACGCCCCGTAGCTCACAGTTCCGCCGCCTGCGGTCTCTGATCCACCTTCGGCTCGGACCACCACAGAGACTCCGGCCGACTGCACAGCACCGTCTGAAATTTGGATCACGGCCCCGATGGCGATGCGGGGTGGTGTTGCGGAATTACGTGGAAACATTGCACTCACTCCTGCGCCGATGGCGCTTGACCTCTGAGAGGCCCATACAGATTTAGAAACCCCACCGACAGCAACAGCAATAACCTGCGCCCACCCCGTAGGCGTTACCCGACTCGATGTTGTGGCGTCGTCGCCCTGTTGCCAGCCGTTTGGGGTGACTCGGCTTGTCGTAGCCATGCGTTACACCCTGATCTGAGGATCGGCGTAGACAGTGCTCGACGGCTTGCCGACGACAAACCGCATGCTGATGGGCCCAACTTCCGCAGGCGTGATCGTCGCGTTCAGGCCGAGTTTGCCAGACCATGCAACGAGTGAGTCCTCACCGGTCCACGACCCAAGACCCGCGCCTGCGGCTTGATTTGCCGGCGTCCCGAGAAGCGTCATACGGTCAGAGTACGGCGTCCCCTGCGTGCTTGCGTTGGTAACTTTTGCCAACACCTCGCACCACACTTCATCGTCTTTATACGCCGTTGCTGACAAGTCCCGCAGAAACTCCGCGTAGGGCGTGATCGCGGTCAGGGTCGTGTTGTAGTAGCTAATCCACGGGGTTGTGAACGGCGTGTAGTACGAGCAGTTTGCCGTTGTTTGAATCTTCCAACTTTGCGCAGCAGCGCCAGCCGTGAAGAAAATACTAGTGTCAGATACGACAGATCCAAGTGCATTTTGATACCCAAACAGGCCGTGGGTATCGCCGCTTGAGCAGTCAAGCACGAATACTTCAGCGCTGGAAAAATTCAGGTGAGTTTGCGTGGCAAGCATCACGTAACCAGACCCGAGCCGGCATCGCTCAAATGTTGCAGTACCAGCTATTGTTGTCGCGTTACTAACTAAGGTATTAGCGGCTAGGTGCGATAGATCGCCACCGGACCAGAGGAAGCTACCGCCGCCAGGGTCGCCAACATTAAACTTTACCAACCCTGATGGCGATGAACCGTCCGAACTTAATGACCCGCCGATAAATTCAACTCTGCCCCCACACAGCAGCGATTGACTGACGCTCCCAAAACGTACCGTGCAGTTCGTTGCGTTGACGAATACTTGAGAGTCGTTAGAACCTATTGCGATGCCTGTATTGGCGTTTGTATTGCCGTGCCAAAAATAGCAGGACTCGTAAACCACATGCATGCCATCCGATTGGGCAAGGGTGATTGAATCACCAGTAGCCCCGGCAGTGCGGAGTGTTATTCCGTAAAAAAACAGCTTCCGGTTTGCGCCTCCAATTGAGACGCCCCGATTCGTCGTGCTGTTGCCAATCCACGCGCTCACGCCCATCGTCGCAAGTGCGTCGGAGGGGTCTTTGTCAACGCAGATCACAACCCCTTCCCCCACCAACGCGTAGGTAGTGTCTACCTCAAGCTCCTCCGTGTGACCTACGTGAACCTTAATAATGAC
>Ga0163144_10007642_pt1 | contig 23642 bp, 30 predicted proteins | sample OliLak19BULKMAT1_FD_123175 | JGI IMG/M metagenome (GOLD analysis project Ga0163144, IMG submission 123175) | Freshwater microbial mat bacterial communities from Lake Vanda, McMurdo Dry Valleys, Antarctica - Oligotrophic Lake LV.19.BULKMAT1 | ecosystem: Environmental > Aquatic > Freshwater >...
CATAGCTCAAACATTAACAGCAACAGGTGTTACTGCCGGTACAATGGTTTATACTGTTACACCACTAGCGAATGGTTGTTCTGGAACTCCAATTTCAATAACCATTACAGTTAATCCAAACCCTCTTGGTACTGCAACTCCTGCATTGTCAACAATCTGTTCAGGATCTACTACATCTATTCCACTTACTAGTAACGTAGCGGGTAGTACTTTTAGCTGGACAGCCGTTTCCTCAGGAGTATCTGGAGGAAGTGGTGGATCTGGAACTAACATTTCTCAAACATTAACGACAACAGGTACCGTTCCAGGGACGGTTACTTATAACGTAACAGTAACTACAGCAGCAGGATGTACTTCAACTATTCCTGCATTCACAATTACAGTTAATCCGATTCCTAACGTAATAGCAACACCAGTTACAACAATAATTTGTTCTGGAACAGCTACTTCAATTCCATTGACAAGTAACGTTGCTGGTACAACATTCTCTTGGACCGTTGTTCAGTCAGGAGTAACAGGAGCTAGTGCAGGTAGTGGTTCAACAATTACTCAAACACTTACTGCAACAGGTATTACTCCTGGAACAGCAACTTATACTATTTCTTCATCCGCAAGTGGATGTGCAACATCTAGTCCAGTTACTGTTGTTATTACAGTAAATCCATTACCAGTTGCAACGGCAACACCTACTACTCAAACGTTATGTACAGGTAGTGCAACTTCAATAAATCTAACAAGTAATTTAGGTGCAACAACTTTTTCGTGGACTGTAGTTCAAACCAATGTTACAGGTGGAGTAGCAGGTAGTGGCTCTTCGATTTCTCAATTGTTGAATTTAACGGGAACAGTTGCTGGAACAGTAGTTTACACGATCACACCGACTGAAAATGGATGTTCTGGAACACCAATTACTGTAACAATTAACGTAAACCCAATTGACAATCCAGCGTTTACTTATACATCTTCAACTTATTGTCAGACCGGAACAGATCCTTCTGCAAGTATTACTGGTATGGCTGGCGGTACATTTACAGCAACACCTGCAGGTTTGGTGTTCCTTAATATAAATACTGGTTTAATAGATTTGAGTGCAAGTACACTTGGAACTTATACCATTACTTATCTAACAAATGGTCCTTGTCCTAACAACTCTTCTATTAACATTACTGTTACAAATGCACCCAGCTCAGTGTTTTCTTATACAACTCCTGTATGTTCATCAGATTCTAACCCATTACCAATTTTTGGGTCGGGTGCAAGTGCTGGACAGTTTACATCTACCGCGGGTCTTGTAGTAAATATTAATACAGGTGAAGTTGATTTAGCACTTTCAACACCAGGAACTTATACTGTTACAAACACAATTGTAGCGGCAGGTGGATGTGCAGCTACAAATGCTTCTTCTACTATTACAATTAGTCCTGCTGCATTAGTTGATGCAGGTTTAGCAGCTAGTGTTTGTGAAGGAAATGTATTTACATTAGGTGGTACAATGGGAGGAAGTGCCTCTTCAATTGTTTGGTCTACTTCAAGTACGGGAGTGTTTAGTGATACAACAAGTGTAACATCAACATATACACCTTCTGCTGCAGATATCTCTTCAGGTTCCGTAGTAATTAATATTATTACAAATGATCCAGCTGGGGCATGTCCTTCAGTAAATGATTTTATGGTGTTAACTATAACTCCATTGGATAATGCAACTTTCAGTTATTCTGGTTCAACTTTCTGTCAATCTGGAACGGATCCAGTTGCTACAGTAACAGGAATTCCAGGTGGTACATTTAGTGCAATTCCTGCTGGAGTTGTCTTTATCAGTACATTAACCGGTGAAATCGACTTGAGTGCAAGTGTTTTAGGAACGTATAATATTATCTATACCACTAATGGCGTTTGTCCTAGTTCAGATACTGTTTTACTTACAATCACAACCGCTCCGTCATCAACATTTAGTTTTACAGCTGGTGCAATAGCATTCTGTCAAACAGATTCTGATCCAACTCCAGTGTTCCCTCTTGGTGCAAGTGCTGGTGTTTTTACTGCTAGCCCAGCAGGGTTAACATTCATTAATCCCGCTACAGGTGAAATTGATTTGAGTGCATCAACTCCAGGAGCTTATACACTTACCAACACAATTGTAGCGGCTGGTGGATGTGTATCTTCTGTTGATTCTATGACAATAACCGTAGAATTGCCAGCTTCAGCAAATGCTGGAAATGATACAGTAATTTGTGCAGGTTCAACTTATACTATTATTGGCGCATCTATTGGAGGTAGTGCAAGTAACCTAACATGGACAACCAGTGGAACGGGTGCTTTTGATAACACTGCTTTGTTAGGTGCAACTTACACTCCTTCTGCTGCTGATACAACTGCAGGTGTTGTAACATTATACTTAACTACAGATAATCCGTCAGGTGTGTGTGGTTCAGTAGTAGATAGTTTAATATTAACTATTAATCCTACTCCGGGAGCTCCGGCAGTTGCAAGCACATCAATCACTTCTTGTTCTGGAACTCTTGTAGGACCAATTACTGCTTCAAGCACAGGAGGAGGAATTGTTTGGTTCTCTGATGTAACATTAACAACTGTTGTTGGTGCTAATCCATTGAACCCAGGCTCTCCAACATCTACAGTTTCTTATTGGGTAACCGAAAGCTACGGCTTATGCCAAGGTACTGCGACACAAGTGACAATTACTATTAATCCTCTTCCTTTAATCGATACGGTTATAGTGGTTATTGTGCCAGCAAATTGTGGTGATACAACAGGTTCGGTTAGCGGGATCGTTATTACTTCTGGCTCTGCTCCTTATACTTATCAATGGCAAGATGGCAGTGGTAGTAATGTTGGAAACGGCAGTATTAATTTGTCGAATGTTGGTCCAGGTGCATATTCATTAACGGTAACAGATTCGAATGGATGTGTTGTTGTTGTTGGTCCTTTCAACATATTGTCAACAGTTGGTGTTACCGCATCGTTTACAGCCACTCCAATAACGGGAGAAACTCCTTTAAACGTTGCGTTTACAAATACAAGTGTTGGTGCTGTAACTTACCTTTGGAATTTTGGAACAGGGGATACTTCCACTGTGTTTAGTCCTAACTATATTTATACGCCTCTCGGACAGTTCTCTGCTTGTTTGATTGCGACAACTGCTACTGGTTGTTCGGATACTGCGTGTACAACAATTGATGTGTTTATTAATTCGGTTTTTTTAATTCCCAATATTTTTACTCCGAATGATGATAACAGCAACGATGTATTTACCGTTCAAGCAATTGGGCTAGAAACGATGGATGCGGAAATTTTTAACCGTTGGGGACAAAAAGAATACGAGTGGCATACAACAAACGGTGGTTGGGATGGACGTACCGCTAGCGGTGTTTCTGCTCCTGATGGAACTTACTATTTCATCATAAAAGCAAAAGGTTTTGACGGGAAAGAGTATTTCGAAAAAGGATATTTTATGCTATCGCGATAAGAATATAAAAAATGAAAAATAAAAAAGGAGTTCTGTTCTACAGGACTCCTTTTTTATTTCGCTTTTTTCAGTACTACACTCGCAAACGAAACATTTTCAATTTTACTTTCTAGCCAGGAAATAAAATCAAAATATTTAAACACTTTGTTCTCATATGGATTGTTTTCTAGCACTAGCAATTGTTTTCTTAGTTTTTCAAAAGAGGCCAATACTTCTTTGGGAGAATTATTTATTGGTAATTCACGTAAAAAAAGTAAAATTGTTTTTTCGAATTCATACAAACGTTTCATTTTTAATAAGGCGCGATAAGTTGATTTAACAATGTAATCCATGTGGTCAAGATTTTTTAGTTCAAAATGAACAATCAAATTCATTAGTAAAACAACAGAACCAATATCCGGCCGCGCTTCCAGTTTCTTACTGTTTAAAATGGTGTTGATCCATTTCAATGATGACTTGAAATTGCTTGTCATGAAATGAGAAAGAGAAAATAAGTAATAGAACAAAATGACATAATCAGCCCTTAATTTATTTTCAAACTGCTGAAATGCATCTTCGGCTTCCTTAATGATATAAGTATCTTTCGGTCTAGGTGTGTTTACGTAGTAGGTAAGTTTCCCTGGATAATATGCTAAAAAAAGTAATAGTTTATCGGCTTCGGATGTAGGTTGTAAGTTTTTTAATTTATCACTTGTAATGTTAAATGCATCATACATTCTTTTATCCAATTGTACGTTCATTAAGTTCTGTACAATTGGAATATAAACTCCAGGGTTTTCTTTTATGAAATGCGGATAATCTTCCCATAATTTTAAAAGTGTTTCTCTGTAAGTATTACTCTTTTCATTGTCTTCCATCAATCGGTAATAGTAGGATTGAATTTGATAGAAAAATGTTTTAGAATCGAATGTTATAGCTTGATTTATGTTTTTTAATAATGGATGTAGAAGTAATTTTTGTACTTCGCTTTTTTGTTTTTCTGTTCTCAAATGAGCTTGTGACGATACAATTAATGCGATTTCCTTGTGAAGCAATGCGTATTGAGAAGCATTGTTTAATTTATTAATTGTGTGTTGCTCCTGTTCAAATATTTTTTTTGCTTCTTGAAAATTATTCTTTTTACTATTGCTTACATTCATTAATTTTTTTTCCCATTTTAAGATCCGCAAGAGCAATTCGTACTTCTCATAAATTGTTGCCAATTCTTTTGCTTTGCCAAGAGATTTATTAGCTCCTTCATACAATGTTTTTTCAAATTGAAATTCAACAGCGAACAACAGTTCCTTTAGCCGAATTTCAACCGAATGTTCTGCATGGTATTGATTCATGCTTTTTAATATGGCTTTGTAAAGATTGTGTTTCGCAACGGGCAATTGTTCAATAAATTTTTCAAAGCGAAAGCGCTTTTTTATTGCGGTTTCATCGTAAGTGGCCTGTTTGTTAATTGCCTCAAAAAGTAAAGTGTGGGTGCTTTCTTCGCGATGTGTGGCTGAAAAAAGCTGAAAATATCTCTTTTCTTGCTTGTTTAAGGATTTTATCAACTTAAATAACTGCTCGGAAGCTATCATGGAATTTTAATAATAAAATACTGTAATATCTATAAATATTAAATAAATATACAAAAAATAGTATCTGGAACTTTAATAATGTTGGAATATAAGTTTGCCCTTTGAGGATTATCGCCATAAGTTTGATTCAATAAAACAACTTTAAAACGTTCCAATATGAAAACATACCAAAAATTTTCAGCAATAAGTGGTGATTTCGACTCATTACAAAGAAGCAAAACAGTTTATGCTATTGCTACAAAGGAAGAAGAAGTGGCTATTTCTGTCTTTTCTAAATTCACCTTCTTAATTATGATTGTGATTTTCTTTCTTTCTGCATTTGCATTTTAAAAACAAATCAATGAAAACGATTCTCTCTCTTTGTATTGCATGTCTCGTGTTTTTGTCAGAAACACTGGCGCAGGATCCATTCCAAGTGAATGGTTTAAATACAAATACTGTTGAAGCAACAGAACCTGTGCTCCGAAATGGTAGCGGTTCTTTGGGACAAACCTATAATAAAACATTGTGCGGCTTAAATTATGCGCAATCTACAAAAATGATTACGCAACGTTACACACCAAGCCCAGGAACGGGCTTCCCTTGCCCATTGCCAATTACAGGAATCCCATCATGCTATGTAGTTGATACCGCATTTTTATATTGGACGGTTAGTTATAATGCTGGATCTTCCACAACTCCCAGTGCGAGTCTAACCAATCCGTTGGGAGTAACAAATAGTTATCCAGCTGTAATGACAGGACAAGATGTTTCGAAATGCTGGTCGGAGCTTGGTTCACGTGGTTTTAGAGCAAATGTGACTGCTGCAGTCGCAGGTAATGGAACTTATACTATAAACAGTATTGCTGGAAATCCAGCATGGGAAGTAGATGGTGCTACATTAATAATAATATATAGAAATACTTCTGCATCATGGAAAGGAAGTTTGATTTTGGATGATGGAATTACAACTCAAAATGCAATGACTAGCAATTTTGGTCATACCATGACAGGGTTCAGTGCTTGTGGTGCAGGCTCTGCGGCTAAAGCATTTTTGGTTTGTTCGGATCTTCAGAATAACATTGGTACTGTTTTTACCGCACACATGAATGGCGACAGTGCAATTTACCCCAGAAGTTTTTACAATTTTGCAGAAATGAATACCAATGTAACAACAGGTCAAAGCTCTGCTGCTTATGCATTCAGCCAATCGGTTGGAGAATGTTATTCGTTTACAGTGGCTGGTTTGTATTTTCAAACAACTTCTTGTGGTTCTTGTTCCTCAAGCACACTATCGGCTACAGCAACTGAAACTCCTGCAACTTGTTCTTCTTGTAATGGAACAGCAACAGTTACTCCAGTTGGAGGAGCATTGCCTTATTCTTATTCATGGAATACAACACCTGTTCAAACTACAGCAACAGCAATCGGTTTATGTGCGGGAACGTATACTGCAACAGTTACAGATGCAACAGGTTGCTTAACTACAACAGTGGTAAGTACAATTACAACGTCTGCAGGGGCTGTAATTACAGTTAATTCACCAACAATTTGTGCCGGACAAACAGCAAATTTAACAGCTTCTGGTGCTACAAGCTATAGTTGGAGTGCAGGAACAAATCCAACAGGTGTAAATACGGCTGATGTTTCACCAAGTACTTCTACATCCTATACGGTTAGCGGAACTACAGCAGGTTGTACTGGAACAGCAGTAGCCACTGTTACCATAAATCCCTTACCAATAATTGTTGTTAATTCCCCAAGTATATGTAATGGAATTACTACAAGTTTAACAGCCATAGGTGCTGCAGGCTATGTTTGGTCAACCGGTGCTATTACAAGTTCTATATCTGTAAATCCGATTGTTACAACTACTTATTCGGTAACAGGAACTTCGAGTGTAGGATGTAGCTCCTCTGCAACTGCAACAGTAAGCATTTTGCCGAGTCCAGTTGTTAATTTTAGTTCAGATTTAATTTCAGGATGTGCTCCTTTGTGTGTGAATTTTGAAGACGCATCAACCGTTTCTAGTGGTTCAATTGTATCCTGGGATTGGAATTTCAACAATGGCGGTGCCACAATTCAAGACCCTAAACATTGTTTTCAAACTCCTGGAATATATTCGATTAGTTTAACAGTTGTTTCATCCAATGGTTGTTCAGCTTCGTTTACAAATAACAATATGATTACTGTTTTTTCCAATCCTGTAGCTGAGTTTACCACAAATCCAAATCCTGCTACAACACTGGATGCAAGTATTACATTTAACAATCAATCATCTCCAGATGTAAATTATTGGTTTTGGGATTTTGGTGATGGGAATACCTTGTCGCCTTCAACCTCAAGTCCGGTGCATAATTACCCTAGCGAACAACCAGGCGTTTATACTACAACTTTAATTGTGCAGAATGTAAATGGTTGCTACGATACCGTTTCGCATGATATTAGAATAACATCTGAATTTGCTTTTTTCATTCCGAATGCATTTACACCTAATGATGATGGAAGCAATGACTTTTTTAACGGTGCTGGAGTGGGTATCTCTGTCTACGATTTATGGATATACGACCGCTGGGGGAATATGATTTTTCATACCGAAGATTTAAATAATCATTGGGATGGAAGAGCAAAAAATGGGTCGGAAATCGCACAGCAAGATGTGTATGTTTGGAAAGTAAAATTGACCGATGTTTTTGAAAAAACACACGATTATATGGGTACGGTTACGCTGGTAAAATAAAGATCTTTTTCCTTCTCCCTTTGGAGAAGGTGTCTCGCTCTTAATGAGACGGATGAGGTGAATAGTGTTAATAATTTTTCAGAGTCGGAATTCCTTAACTATTAAGAGATTCCCACTTTTTTATGCCTGAAACATTAAATCTTTCGTATAAATCACGTTTTTTTTTGAACTGACTATTGTTTATAATAAATATTTATTACCTTTGCCCTCCCCAAAAAAGCGGGGGTGTATTTAATTTACACTGAAAAACGATAAAAATTTAACAACAGAAAAATGCCTACAATATCACAATTAGTGCGTAAAGGGAGATTAAAAGCAGTTAACAAAAGTAAGTCTGCAGCTCTTGATTCTTGTCCTCAAAAACGTGGAGTTTGTACTCGTGTTTATACGACAACTCCTAAGAAACCGAATTCGGCTATGAGAAAAGTAGCTCGTGTGCGTTTAACCAACAAAAAAGAGGTGAATGCTTACATCCCGGGAGAAGGTCATAACCTTCAAGAACACTCGATTGTATTGATTCGTGGTGGTAGAGTTAAAGATTTACCCGGAGTTCGTTACCACATCGTTCGTGGTGCTTTAGATACTTCTGGAGTTGATGGTCGTAACCAAAGACGTTCAAAATACGGAACTAAAAAACCAAAAGCAGGTGCAAAACCAGCTGCTAAAAAATAATTGAGAACCGAGTGAGGAGTTGAGTAAGGGAAACCTGAAGCAACAACTACAAGCTCTAAAAAAACAAAAATGAGAAAGACCAAAGCAAAAAAGAGAATTCTTTTACCTGATCCAAAATTCAATGATATTTTGGTAACACGTTTCGTTAACAATTTAATGTATGATGGTAAGAAAAGTACATCTTATGATGTATTTTATGATGCAATCGAAATCGTTCAGAAAAGAACTCCGGATGTTGATGGATTAGAAACATTCAAAAAAGCATTGAGCAACATCACTCCTGCTGTTGAAGTTCGTAGTCGTAGAGTTGGTGGAGCTACTTTCCAAATTCCTTCTGAGATTCGTCCAGAAAGAAAATTGTCAATGGGAATTAAGTGGATGATTCTTTATGCTCGTAAACGTAACGAAAAATCAATGGCTCAGAAATTGGCCGGAGAAATTGTTGCAGCAGCAAAAGAAGAAGGTGCAGCTTACAAAAAGAAAGAAGATGTTCATAAAATGGCAGAAGCTAATAAAGCATTCTCTCATTTTAGATTTTAATAGCCCATCCCCAGCCCTTCCCAAAGGGAAGGGAGCAAAAAACAAATAGAATAGTAAAAAATATAATTTAACTAAAAACAAAAAGTCCTTATCCTTTGGAAAGGATTTAGGATAGGATAAAATGGCAGATTTAAGATTTACAAGAAACATTGGGATTGCAGCTCACATCGATGCAGGTAAAACAACCTGTACCGAGCGTATTCTATATTATACAGGAGTGAATCACAAAATTGGTGAAGTACATGATGGTGCTGCAACAATGGATTGGATGGTTCAAGAGCAAGAACGTGGTATAACAATCACTTCTGCTGCAACTACTTGTTTCTGGAAATACAGAGATCAACAATATAAAGTAAACATTATTGATACTCCCGGTCACGTTGACTTTACAGTTGAGGTGAATCGTTCATTGCGTATCCTTGATGGGTTAGTGTTTTTATTTTCTGCAGTTGATGGTGTTGAGCCACAATCAGAAACAAACTGGCGTTTAGCAAATAACTATAACGTAACCCGTATTGGTTTCGTAAATAAAATGGACCGTTCAGGTGCTGACTTCTTAAAGGTTGTTGGACAAGTAAAAGAAGTATTGGGTGGAAACCCTTTACCATTGCAATTGCCTATTGGTGCTGAAGAAACATTCATGGGGGTAGTTGATTTGATTAACTTCCGCGGAATCATCTGGAATGAGGAAGATCAGGGAATGACTTTTAAAGAAGTTCCTATTCCTGCAGAAATGATGGATGAAGCGAAAGAGTGGAGAGGGAAATTATTGGAAGCAATCGCTGAATTTGATGACAGATTGATGGAGAAGTTTTTCGTAGATCCAGAGTCTCTTACTGAGCGCGAAATTCTTGATGCACTTCGTCAAGCTTGTATCGCTAACAAAGTGGTGCCAATGGTTTGCGGATCGGCATTTAAAAATAAAGGTGTTCAAACAATGTTGGATTTGGTTATGGAATTAATGCCATCACCAATGGATAAAGAAGAAACAAAAGGAACTCACCCTGATACAGGAGAAGAAATTTCTCGTAAGCCAGATGTGAAAGAACCATTTACAGCTTTAGCATTTAAAATTGCAACCGATCCTTTTGTTGGTCGTTTATGTTTCTTCCGTGTTTATGCCGGTCGTTTAGATGCAGGTTCTTACGTATTGAATACACGCAGTGGAAACAAAGAGCGTATTTCACGTATTTTCCAAATGCATGCAAACAAACAAAATGCAATCGAATTTATTGAAGCAGGTGATATTGGTGCAGCAGTAGGATTTAAAGATATCAAAACAGGTGATACACTTTGTGATGAGAAACATCCTATCGTTCTTGAATCAATGAATTTCCCTGAGCCTGTTATCGGTGTTGCAATTGAGCCTAAAACTCAAGCAGATTTAGATAAATTAGGTGTTTCATTAAACAAATTAGCTGAAGAAGATCCTACTTTCCGTGTTAAGACGGATGAAGATAGCGGTCAAACAATCATCAGCGGAATGGGTGAGCTTCACTTAGAAATTATCATGGATCGTTTGAAACGTGAGTTTAAGGTTGAGTGTAACCAAGGTCCTCCTCAAGTATCTTACAAAGAAACAATCAATGCAGAAGTATCACACCGCGAAGTTTACAAAAAACAATCTGGTGGTCGTGGTAAATTTGCGGATATACAAATTGTTATTTCTCCAGTTGATGCAGATTTTGATACAACAACTAAAAAAGCAGGTGGATTACAATTTATCAACGAAATTTCTGGTGGTAATATTCCTCGTGAATTTATTCCAGCTGTTGAAAAAGGATTCAAATCAGCAATGGCTAATGGTGTATTAGCAGGTTATCCTGTAGATACATTAAAAGTGAGATTGTTGGATGGTTCATATCACAATGTCGATTCAGATGCTTTATCTTTTGAGATTTGTGCTCGTTCAGCATTCCGTGAAGCAATGCCAAAAGCAAAACCCGTTTTATTGGAGCCTATCATGAAAGTGGAAGTTTTAACTCCAGAACAAAACATGGGTGATGTTGTAGGTGATTTGAACAAACGTAGAGGTATGATTGAAGGGATGGATACAAGAGCAGGTTCTCAAGTTATCAAAGCGAAAGTTCCATTGTCTGAAATGTTTGGATATGTTACAACTTTACGTACTATCACATCTGGTCGTGCAACTTCAACAATGGAATTCTCTCATTATGCGGAAGCTCCACGTAGCACTTCTGACGAGGTAATTGCTAAAGCAAAAGGAAAAGCAGAAAAAGTATAATAAATAAACATCGTTCTTTATTAAAAACAACTATGAGCCAAAAAATCAGAATCAAATTAAAATCTTACGACTTCAACTTAGTTGACAAGTCAGCAGAGAAAATTGTTAAAACTGTGAAAATGACAGGAGCAGTAGTAAGCGGACCAATTCCATTGCCTACTCAGAAAAAAATCTACACTGTTTTACGTTCACCGCACGTTAACAAAAAAGCGCGTGAACAATTTCAATTGTGCTCATACAAAAGATTGTTAGACATCTACAACTCAACTTCTAAAACAGTTGATGCACTAATGAAACTAGAATTGCCTAGCGGAGTGGAAGTAGAAATCAAAGCATCGTAATAAAGGATTTTAAGCCGTCACCCTGAGTGCGACCAACGGGAGGTCATCCCGAGCGGAGTCGAGGGGTGAATGGGAAGGCAAACAAATCTCAATAAGAAAAACAAATCAATAAATAAATAAACAATGTCTGGAATAATAGGTAAAAAAATTGGAATGACCAGTATCTTCAGTGCCAATGGTAAATATATACCATGCACAGTTATCGAAGCTGGTCCTTGCGTGGTTACGCAAGTAAAAACCTTGGAGAAAGACGGATACGCTTCAGTACAATTGGCATTTGATGAGAAGAAAGAGAAACATACTTCTTCTGCAATGAAAGGTCACTTTGCTAAAGCCGCTACCACTCCTAAACGTAAATTGGTTGAATTTAAATACTTCGAAACTGAGAAAAATCTTGGAGAAGTTGTTACTGTTGATCTATTTGTTGAAGGTGACTTCATCGATGTAGCCGGAACTTCAAAAGGAAAAGGTTTTCAAGGTGTTGTAAAACGTCACGGTTTTGCTGGTGTAGGTGGAACAACTCACGGTCAACATGATCGTTTGCGTGCTCCAGGTTCATTAGGAGCATCTTCTTGGCCTTCACGCGTATTCAAAGGAATGAGAATGGCTGGAAGAACAGGTGGAGATCGTGTTAAAATTCAAAACTTAGAAGTAGTAAAAGTAATTGCGGATAAAAATCTTTTAATTGTAAAAGGTTCTATTGCAGGCGCAAAAGGTTCATACGTTACAATCGAGAAATAAAATGGAAGTATCAATTTTAAATATAAGCGGTAAAGCTACTTCTAAGAAGTTGAGCTTAAACGATGCAATCTTTGGCATCGAGCCGAATGACCATGCTATTTATTTAGATGTTAAACAACATTTAGCAAATAAACGTCAAGGTACACACAAATCAAAAGAAAGAGCAGAAGTTCGTGGTTCTAGCAAGAAATTGAAAAACCAAAAAGGAACAGGTGGAGCTCGTGCAGGTAATGATAAATCTCCAACCCGTGTTGGTGGTGGTAGAGCATTCGGTCCTCGCCCGAAAGATTATTCTTTCAAATTGAATAAAAAATTAAAGCGCTTAGCTCGTATGTCAGCATTGACGTATAAAGCTCAAGGTAGCAGTATTACTATTTTAGAAGATTTCATTTTCGATTCTCCTAAAACTCAGAAATATGCTGATTTAATTAATAATTTGAAGCTTTCCGACAAAAAAACACTATTGGTGTTGGGCGAATCAAATAAAAACATATATTTGTCCTCCCGAAATTTGACCAATGCAAAAGTTGTAACTGCTTCAGATTTAAACACTTACGATATTTTGAACGCAAGTAATTTGTTGTTAGTAGAGAGCTCGGTGAAGGAAATTGAGAATTTATTAAGTTAAAATTCGTAATTATTAGTAAAATGAACGTGATAGTAAAACCGGTTATAACCGAAAAAATGACAGCTCAAGGCGAAAAGTTTAATCGCTATGGTTTTGTTGTAGCTAAAACTGCAAACAAAGTAGAGATTAAATCAGCTGTTGAAAAACTATATGGTGTAACTGTTGAGTCAGTAAACACTCAAAATTATGTTGGAAAAGTAAAAACCCGTAACACTACAAAAGGTATTGCTATTGGTAGAGTCAACCAACATAAAAAAGCAGTTGTGACGCTTAAATCAGGCGAATCAATTGACTTTTACGCAAGCATTTAATATCCGATTATTCGGAACGAAAATTTTTAAGTAACTATACTCCGAGCAGTCGGAGTGATAATAAAAAAAACTGAGATGGCTTTAAAGAAATTTAGACCCCTAACCCCAGGGCAACGTTTTAAATTAGTTAGTGATAACGATGATATCACTCACGGCAAACCAGAAAAAAGTTTGTTGGTACCGGTGAAAAAATCCGGTGGTCGCGATAATACAGGTAAAATGACAATGCGCTATATTGGCGGTGGTCACAAACAACAATATCGTATTATCGATTTCAAAAGAGATAAAGCAGGAATTCCTGCAACGGTTAAAACAATCGAGTACGATCCAAATCGTACTGCTCGTATTGCTCTAGTTGTTTATGCTGATGGTGAAAAACGTTACATCGTTGCTCCAGCAGGGTTACAAGTAGGACAAAAAATTCTTTCGGGTAAAGACGCAACTCCAGAAATTGGAAATGCAATGTACTTATCTGATATTCCATTAGGAACAGCTATTCACAATATTGAATTACGTCCTGGACAAGGAGCTATCATGGCTCGTAGTGCAGGTTCTGCAGCGCAATTGAGTGCTAGAGATGGTAAATATGCAATCATTAAAATGCCTTCAGGTGAAACACGTATGGTGTTAATTACTTGTATGGCTACTATAGGTACAGTTTCTAACGCAGATCACAACTTGGAAATCAGCGGTAAAGCTGGTCGTACTCGTTGGCAAGGTCGCAGACCGAGAACTCGTCCGGTTGCAATGAACCCTGTTGATCACCCGATGGGTGGAGGTGAAGGTAGAGCTTCAGGAGGTCACCCACGTTCACGTACAGGATTGCCTTCTAAAGGATACAAAACACGTTATCCTAAAAAGGCTTCTAACAAATACATTATCGAAAGAAGAAAAAAATAATATAAACAGTTTAATGGCTTTGTCTTTTCAAGCTTTAGCGAAAAAGGAGCAGGTTTCACAACTTTAAAACAAAAATAAATGTCACGTTCATTAAAAAAAGGTCCTTTTATCGACTGGAAACTTGAGAAAAAATTATTAGATCTTCAAGCTTCAGGTAAAAAAACAGTTATCAAAACTTGGTCACGCAGATCAATGATTTCTCCAGATTTCGTTGGGTTGACAGTTGCAGTTCACAACGGAAATAAATTTATTCCGGTTTACGTAACAGAAAACATGGTTGGACATAAGTTCGGTGAATTCGCACCAACACGTACATTCAGAGGTCACTCTGGTAACAAAGATAAAGTAGCTAAATAAGATTATTAAAGAGATTATAATATAACACAAAATGGGAGTTAGAAAACAAAACGCGGCAGATGCACGCAAAGAGGCAAACAAAAGCAGATATTTTGCTGTGTTGAAAAATTGCCCTACGTCTCCACGTAAAATGAGATTGTTGGCCGACCTTATCAGAGGTAAAGAAGTATTTATGGCTTTGAATATTTTAAAATTCAACCCAAAAGAAGCTTCCGGAAGATTAGAAAAATTGTTGACTTCAGCAATTTCTAACTATGAAGCTAAAACAGGACAACGTTCTGAAGATAGTAACTTAGTTGTGAAAGAAATTTTTGTTGACAGCGCACTTCAAATGAAGCGTTTAAGAACAGCTCCACAAGGTCGTGCTAACAGAATCAGAAAGCGTTCAAATCACGTTACTATTGTTGTTGACAGCAAAAAAGTAGAAGAGAAGAAAAAAGTATCAAACAAGAAACAAGAAGAAACTAAATAATAATTTTCAATGGGACAAAAAGCAAATCCGATAGGCTTACGTTTAGGCATCATTAAAGGATGGGATTCAAACTGGTATGGTGGAAAAAATTTCGCTGATAAATTAGTTGAAGATTTTAAAATCAGAGAATATTTGAAAGCTCGTTTAGCGAAAGCTAGCATTTCAAAAATTGTAATTGAAAGAACAGTGAAAATTATTACTGTTACTATTAACACATCTCGTCCGGGAATCATTATCGGTAAAGGCGGAGCTGAAGTTGATAAAATTAAGGAAGAATTAAAAAAGATTACTAAAAAAGATATTCAAATCAATATTTTTGAAATTAAACGTCCAGAATTAGATGCGCGTTTAGTAGCTGATAGTATTGCTCGTCAAATTGAAGGACGTATCTCTTTCCGTAGAGCTGTGAAAATGGCAGTTGCTTCTACAATGAGAATGGGTGCTGAAGGTATTAAAGTAAAATGTTCTGGTCGTTTAGCTGGAGCAGAGATGGCACGTGTTGAAGGATATAAAGAAGGACGTACACCATTGCATACTTTACGTGCTGATATTGATTACGCTTTGGGTGAAGCACATACAACTTATGGTCGTATCGGAGTAAAAGTTTGGATTTGCAAGGGTGAAGTTTATGGAAAACGTGATCTTTCTCCAAATGTTGGAAATGCTGCTGCAGGTGCAAAGGACGGAAAAGGCGGACCTCAAAAAGGTGGTAACCCAAAGTTTGATAATAAACGCGGACCGGGTGGACCAAGAAAAGGTGGAAACGATAACAGAGGTAGAGATTCTAGAAAATAATTATTTTACAAAGACACATAAAGTTTAATTGATATAATAAAGAAATACAATGTTACAGCCGAAAAGAACCAAATACAGAAAGATGCACAAAATGAAAATGAAAGGCAACGCTAAGCGTGGCGATCAACTTTCATTCGGTTCATTTGGATTAAAGGCAACTGAAGGATGCTGGGTTACAGCTCGTCAATTAGAAGCTGCAAGGGTTGCAGTTACTCGTTTCATGAAACGTGAAGGTCAAATTTGGATTTGCGTTTTCCCTGATAAACCTATTACATCTAAACCTGCAGAGGTTCGTATGGGTAAAGGAAAAGGTGCTCCTGAATATTGGGTTGCCGTTGTGAAACCAGGTCGTATTCTATTCGAAGCAGAAGGCGTTCCTATGGAAGTTGCAAAAGAAGCGTTGCGTTTAGCTGCTCAAAAATTACCTGTAACAACTAAGTTTATTGTTAGAAGAGATTACGCTGCAGATTCAAACTAATATAATAAAAAGAACACCAACAAAATGAAACAAGAAGATATCAAACAACTTTCAACTGCTGATCTTAGTGATAGAATCAAAGAACAAAAAAATTCTTTGTCTAAATTAAAGTTGAATCATTCAGTATCTCCTATTGAAAATCCGTCTAGCATCACTGCTAACAGAAAAACAGTAGCTAGATTACAAACAGAATTACGATCAAGACAAATAGCTGAGGCTAAAAAATAATTTCAAACATGGAAGCAAGAAATTTAAGAAAAGAAAAAATCGGTACTGTTACTAGTAACAAAATGGAAAAATCCATTGTTGTTTCAGTAGAACGTAAAGTAAAACATCCGAAATACGGAAAGTTTTTGAATAAGACAACAAAGTTTGTTGCTCATGATGATGCAAATACTTGTAACATTGGTGACACTGTGAAAATTGTTGAAACTCGTCCAATCAGCAAAAGTAAATGCTGGAGATTAGTTGAAGTAATTGAAAGAGCTAAATAGTTAAACAAAAACATTTGGGGTGCGCTTAAGTATTACTTTATCAACCCAAATTTAGATAAATAAAAAAATGGTACAACAGGAATCAAGATTATTAGTAGCAGATAACAGCGGTGCAAAAGAAGTACTGGTTATCCGTGTACTTGGCGGAACGAAAAAAAGATATGCTTCAATTGGAGATAAAGTGGTAGTAACAGTAAAACACGCTTTGCCTTCTGGAAACATAAAAAAAGGTGCAGTTTCTAAAGCAGTTGTAGTAAGAACGAGAAAAGAAATCAGCCGTTCTGACGGATCTTATATTCGTTTTGATGACAATGCAGTTGTATTGTTAAACGCAACAGACGAATTAAGAGGAACACGTATTTTCGGGCCAGTTGCTCGTGAATTAAGAGATAAAAATTTTATGAAAATCATTTCACTTGCTCCAGAAGTTCTGTAAGTGAATAATAAATACAACAATGAAAGTTAAATTACATATCAAAAAAGACGACTTAGTAAAAGTCCTTGCAGGAGACTCAAAAGGTCAAGAGGGAAAAATTTTATCAATTGATAAAGTTAAAAACCGTGCAGTTGTAGAAGGAGTAAATTTAGTATCTAAACATACTAAACCGGATGCAAAAAATCCTCAAGGAGGAATCATTAAAAAAGAAGCATCAGTGCATGTTTCTAACTTAATGTTGGTTGAGCCGGGTACCGGGAAGGTGACTCGCGTTGGTCGCAAATTAGATGAAAAATCGAACAAATTAGTACGTTACTCAAAAAAGACAGGGGAGGTAATTAAATAATGGCATATTCACCACGTTTAAAAGACAAGTATAAAGCAGACGTAGTTCCAGCTTTACAGAAAAAATACGGTTACAGCAGTTCAATGCAAGTGCCTAAACTTCAAAAGATATGCCTTAATCAAGGTGTTGGAGACGCAGTTTCTGACAAGAAATTGATTGAAAGTGCTATCAAAGAAATGTCGACTATCAGCGGACAAAAAGCTGTGTCTACTATTTCAAAGAAAGATATTTCGAATTTCAAACTTCGTAAAGGAGTTCCAATCGGAGTAAGAGTAACGCTTCGTGGCGACATGATGTATGAGTTTTTAGACAGATTGATTTCTGTTGCTCTTCCTCGTATTCGTGATTTTAGAGGTATCAACGATAAAGGATTTGATGGAAGTGGTAACTACACGTTAGGTGTTACTGAGCAAATCATTTTCCCTGAAATTGATATTGATAAAGTAAGCAAAATCATGGGTATGGATATTACCTTTGTAACATCTGCTTCTTCTGATGGAGAAGCACTAGCATTGTTAAGCGAATTTGGATTACCATTTAAAAATCAAAAAAAATAATATAAGTCGATGGCAAAAGAATCAATGAAAGCAAGAGAAGTTAAACGTAAGAAACTTGCTGATCTATACGCTGAAAGAAGAGCTGCTTTAAAAGCTGCAGGTGACTCAGTAGGTTTACAAAAACTTCCAAGAGCATCATCACCAACTCGTCAACGTAACCGTTGTAGATTAACTGGTCGTCCTAGAGGTTACATGCGTCAATTCGGTATTTCACGTAATCAATTCCGTGAAATGGTTTTGGACGGTTTGATTCCGGGATTGACAAAATCAAGCTGGTAGTTCCAGTTCGATTATAAAAAGAGTATTAATATAATTATCCTGCGTGCGGGATAACATATAAAACCAAATAAAATGACAGATACAATTGCAGATTACCTCACTAGAGTGAGAAATGCTATCAAAGCAAACCACAGAATCGTAGAGATTCCATCTTCTAACCTAAAAAAAGAGATCACAAAGATTCTTTTCGAAAAAGGCTACATCCTTAGTTACAAATTTGAAGATTCAACAGCTCAAGGCAACATCAAAATTGCATTGAAATACCACCCTGTTAACAAACAGTCGGCTATCAAAAATCTTTCAAGAGTGAGTTCACCAGGTTTAAGAAAATATGCTGGTTCAACAGAACTACCTCGCGTATTAAACGGATTGGGTATCGCTATTATTTCAACTTCAAAAGGTGTAATGACTGATAAAGAAGCTAAGACACAAAAAGTAGGTGGCGAAGTATTGTGCTACGTTTATTAATATTTAGGAGGAAAGAAAAATGTCAAGAATCGGTAAATTACCAATCACACTTCCGAAAGGAGTTGAGTTCAATGTTTCTGATAAGAACGTTGCAACTGTTAAAGGTCCAAAAGGAACTTTAACGCAAGCTATGGATACTGCAATTACAGTTGGAAACACAGATGGTGTTTTAACTGTAACTCGTGCTACTGATCAAAAACGTCATAGAGCAATGCATGGTTTATACCGCGCATTATTAGCTTCAATGGTGAAAGGTGTTAGCGAAGGATATAAAACAGAACAAGAACTTGTTGGTGTTGGTTATCGTGCAGCAAACAAAGGACAAATGTTAGAATTAACTTTAGGATATTCTCACAACGTTGCTTTTGAATTGCCAGTAGAAATAAAAGTTACTACAGCAACTGAAAAAGGTCAAAATCCAAAAATTATTTTGGAATCAGCGGATAAACAATTGTTAGGAGCTGTGGCTGCTAAAATTCGTTCATTGCGTAAACCTGAGCCGTATAAAGGAAAAGGTATCAAGTTCACAGGTGAGATCCTGAGAAGAAAAGCTGGTAAATCAGCTGGTAAATAATTAAAATAATTTAATTGTCCTGCAAAAACGGGACAGAAATAAGGTAAATAAAATGGCTAACACAAAAGATTTCAGAAGAAGCAGAATTAAACAACGTATCCGTAAAGTAGTTAACGGAGATGCTCAAAGCCCGCGTTTGTCTGTATTCAGAAGTAATAAAGGTATCTACGTTCAGTTGATTGATGATGTTTCTGAGAAAACATTAGTTGCAGCATCTTCTTCTGACAAAGGTATTGCAGATGCAAAAGGCAATAAAATTGACCAAGCTAAAATGGTTGGTAAAGCAATTGCTGAAAAAGCAATCAAAGCGGGTATTTCATCAGTTCGTTTTGATAGAAATGGTTACTTGTATCACGGACGAGTGAAATCATTGGCAGAAGGTGCTCGTGAAGCAGGTTTAAAATTTTAATTAAAAATTAAATCCAGATTATAAACATCTGGACAAAATCTAAAAATAACAGATAATGTCAAACGCAAACATTAAAAGAGTAAAATCAAGTGATATCGAATTAAAAGATAAACTTGTTAGCATCCAACGTGTAACGAAGGTTACCAAAGGAGGTAGAAACTTTACATTTTCAGCTATTGTTGTAGTTGGAAACGAAAAAGGTATTGTTGGTTACGGTTTAGGAAAAGCAAAAGAAGTTACTGATGCAATTACTAAAGGCATTGATGACGCAAAAAAGAATTTAATTAAAGTTGCAATCGTTAAAGGAACTGTTCCTCACGAGCAATACGGTAAATTCAGCGGATCTTTGGTGTTCTTGAAACCAGCAGCTCATGGTACCGGTGTTATTGCAGGTGGTGCGATGCGTGCAGTTTTAGAAAGCGTTGGAGTTACAGACGTATTGGCAAAATCAAAAGGTTCATCAAATCCTCACAACGTTGTGAAAGCAACAATGGATGCATTGATGAAAATGCGTGATGCTGCTACAGTTGCTCAAACTCGTGGTATCTCAATGGAAAAAGTATTTAACGGATAAATGATTTAGGAGTGAGGCGTTTGGAGTTTGTCTCCTTTCTCAGCTCTCCATTCTCCAAACTAAATTAGAAAAGATGGCAACAATTAAAATTAAACAGATAAAAAGCGGAATCGGTCAAACAGTTCGTCAAAAACGCACTTTGGAGGCTTTAGGTTTTCGTAAAATGCACCAAACTATTGAAAAGGAAGCAACTCCTGAAGTAATGGGAATGGTAAAAAAAGTAGCTCATTTGCTAGTTGAAGTAAAATAAAAATTAGACAAGTATTGAATTAGAGAGTGAGAGTTTTAAATCACATTCGCTAAATCTACAAATCAATAAAAAGAAAAAAGATGAATTTAAGTAATTTAACACCAGCAGAAGGTTCTGTAAAAAACGCTAAAAAGCGTATTGGTAGAGGTCAAGGGTCAGGAAAAGGCGGAACTTCAACAAAAGGTCACAAAGGTGCTCAGTCACGTTCAGGATACTCTGCTAAAAGAGGTTTTGAAGGTGGTCAAATGCCTTTGCAAAGACGAGTTCCTAAATTTGGATTCAAAAACATCAACCGTGTTGAGTATCGTGGAATTAACTTAGATGTAATTCAAGGTTTGGTTGATAACAACAAAGTTGCAACTATTGATTTAGCATTTTTGATTTCAAAAGGCTTGGCTCACAAAAATGACAAAGTAAAAGTACTTGGTCGTGGTGAACTAAAATCAAAAGTAGATGTTTCTGTTCATGCATTTTCTGCATCAGCAAAATCAGCAATTGAGGCAAAAGGCGGATCAGCTGTTTCGGTTGAAAAAGCTTAATTAAACACAGTAATACTGTTTTATGAAAAACTTTATAAATACATTAAAAAACATTTGGAAAATCGAAGAGCTACGAGGTCGTATTTTGATGACTCTTGGTCTTATTTTGGTTTACCGTTTGGGTTCATATGTTGTTCTTCCGGGAGTTAATGCGCAAGCACTTTCTGATGCAAGTCAAACTTCTAACGAAGGAATTATTGGATTGATTAATATTTTTGCAGGTGGTGCCTTCTCACGTGCATCTATTTTCGGATTAGGCATTATGCCTTACATCTCTGCATCTATTGTTGTACAGTTGTTAGGAATGGCATTGCCTTATTTCAGAAAATTGCAAATGTCAGGTGAAAGCGGACGTAAAAAAATAAATCAAATTACGCGTTTTTTAACGGTTGCGATTACTATGATGCAAGCACCAGGATATATTGCAACTCAAATTACAAATAAAGCAGGTGTTGTTGCTGATCCAGGTTTTGGATTTATGGCACAATCAATACTAATCTTAATCACTGGAACAATGTTCGTAATGTGGTTAGGTGAAAAAATAACAGATAAAGGAATTGGAAATGGTATTTCATTAATCATTATGATTGGTATCATTGCTCGTTTGCCTGAATCATTTTTACAAGAATTTGCTAATCGCTTAGGCGGTGAAGGTGGAGGCGGAGGATTGATTATGTTATTAATCGAAATCGTTCTTTTATTATTAATCATTGTTGGAACAATCATGTTGGTTCAAGGTACTAGAAAAATTCCTGTACAATACGCCAAAAAAATTGTTGGTAGCAAACAGTACGGTGGTACTCGCCAATACATTCCTTTAAAAGTGAATGCAGCTGGTGTAATGCCAATCATCTTTGCTCAGGCAATTATGTTTATTCCAATTACTGTGATTTCATATACTCAATCAGAATCGTTAACAGGTGTTTTGGGTGCATTGTCAAATCACAATGGTTTTTGGTACAACTTAGTGTTTGCATTGTTAATTATTGTGTTTACATACTTCTATACTGCGATAACAGTAAATCCAAATCAAATGGCAGAAGACATGAAACGCAACGGAGGATTTGTACCTGGAGTGGTTCCGGGTAAAAAAACAGCTGAGTTTATTGATGCTGTGATGTCACGCATCACATTGCCGGGTTCAATTTTATTAGCATTTGTAGCTATTTTGCCTGCCTTTGCTTATATACTTAATGTTGATGCAGGATTTGCACAATTTTTTGGTGGAACTTCATTATTGATTTTGGTTGGTGTTGTATTGGATACATTACAACAAATAGAAAGTCATTTATTAATGCGTCATTATGATGGATTGATGAAAAATGGAAGAATAAAAGGTCGCTCTTCAATGAGTATGACCACAGCTTAATATAAGTAGAAGGGAAGGATTACGTGAAAGGCTTGTATTATAAAACGAAAGAAGAGATTGAATTAATAAGAGAAAGTTCTTTACTTGTTGGAAAAACTTTAGCCGAAGTTGCAAAAGTTATTAAACCCGGAGTCAATACATTATCATTGGATAAAGTAGCATTCGAGTTTATTAATGATAACAAAGCAATTCCCGCTTTTTTGAATTACAGCGGTTTCCCGAACTCATTATGCATTTCTGTAAATGCACAAGTGGTTCACGGAATACCAGGAAAGTATGAATTAAAAGAGGGTGATATTGTTTCTGTTGATTGTGGAGTGATAAAAAATAAATTTTTTGGCGACTCTGCATATACCTTTGCAATTGGTGAAGTAAAACCCGAAATTGTTAATCTGTTAAAGGTTACAAAAGAAAGTCTTTACAAAGCCATTGAAGTATCTGTAGTTGGAAAAAGGTTAGGTGATATTGGTGATGCAGTTCAAATGCATGCTGAACAAAATGGATTCTCTGTTGTAAGAGAATTAGTTGGACACGGTATTGGTCAAAACCTGCACGAAGCTCCTGAAGTGCCAAATTATGGCAAAAGAGGTGCTGGACTGAAGTTACAAGAAGGGTTGGTAATTGCGATTGAGCCAATGATTAATTTTGGTAAAAAGTCAATTAAAACAGATAATGATGGTTGGACAATTGCAACAGTTGATAATTTACCTTCAGCACATTTTGAGCATACCATTGCAATAGGAAAAAACAAAGCAGATATTTTATCAAGCTTTGAATATATAGAGGAAGTATTAAAGAATAAAAAATAAAGATTAGGATTTAAAAAGAATATGGCGAAACAAGCATCAATTGAGCAAGATGGAACAATTTTAGAAGCATTGTCAAATGCAATGTTTCGTGTTGAGCTCGAAAATGGACATGTGATTACAGCTCACATTTCAGGGAAAATGCGAATGCACTATATTAAAATTTTAACAGGAGATAAAGTAAAAATTGAAATGTCGCCTTACGATTTAACAAAAGGTAGAATATCTTATAGATATAAATAGTTAGAGTTGAGAATTTATAATTAAGATTAGAATAAATAGAAAACATA
>Ga0163144_10007644_pt1 | contig 23638 bp, 18 predicted proteins | sample OliLak19BULKMAT1_FD_123175 | JGI IMG/M metagenome (GOLD analysis project Ga0163144, IMG submission 123175) | Freshwater microbial mat bacterial communities from Lake Vanda, McMurdo Dry Valleys, Antarctica - Oligotrophic Lake LV.19.BULKMAT1 | ecosystem: Environmental > Aquatic > Freshwater >...
CCCCCCGACCCCCTCTCCACGCTGTGGCGGGGGTGAGGTGAATCAGGGAGAAAACCAAAGGTGTCCTCCCCTCAGACGCTGTGGCTGAGGGGGTGAGGTCTCTATCCCGAACTTCTTTCTTGCTTGTACGTAGCTGATACGAATCAGGGAAATGGAGTATCAAGTCGAAGCCAACACAGCCACCAAGATTCTCGCAAGAAGTTTCGTGCAGTTTGTACGAAGTGAAAATAGTAAACGTTTTCATGTTTTGACATGGGCGCTTGATGAGCATATACTGAGAACAGGTTAAAGTTTCAACGGGGGCTTAAAAAATATTTAATTCAACATACTTTTGCCCCACCGCCACCAAGCCACCTCGCAGACGCGAGGTGGCTTGTTTTTTGTGCAAAATATCCGACCAAAGCTGTAGGTTAGAAATCCTGTTCGATGTTACAATTTAACATGAGTACGGCTGGCGTAAACTCAATCTACGACTGTACATCAATCTGTGACCCTTATAAGGAGTGGTTTCCAATGGCTGGCTGGCATCAAACAATCATTGTCGGGAATGTCGGTAAAGACCCGGAAATGAAATATCTTCAAAGTGGTTCGGGCGTGTGCAATTTCTCGGTTGCCGTTTCGCGCAAATACACGACCAATGGTGAACAGCGCGACGAGACGACGTGGTATCGCGTCGCCGTCTGGAACAAACTGGCGGAAACCGCCAATCAATATGTCCGCAAAGGGACGCAGATCATGGTCGTGGGGCGCATCAGCGTCCGCGCCTACATGGGCAACGACGGTACGCCGCAAGCATCCATCGAACTGAATGCCGACAGCTTCCAACTGTTGGGCGGGCGCGGCGATGCGATGGCGAGCGGCGGGAACGGCGGCGGACAACAGGCGCAAGGCGAACCGTATGGTGGCGCGCCACAGAACGACTCCGAAATCCCGTTCTAAACGCCAACCTCACCTCAAATCGATTGCCGAAAACAAGGTCAAATCATGTTGGGGCGATCCACTGGGTCGCCCGTTTGACGGGCGCGACACGTCGCGCTCCTACTGCCCGCGTATCAAGCGGTTGAGGTTCGGGAAACGGGTCGTCCCGTGAACGCCGGCGCGGTCAATTTACAGCCGCGCCGCCAGTGTCGTATAGCGCGCGTCCGCCAACGACTCGCGCAGCGCCGCGACGACAGCCGGGGACGCCGACTCCAACGCCGCGCGGCATAACGCGATTGCGCCGTCGAGATCGTCCGGTTGTAGGTCGAAATGCAGCAAGCCGCGCTCGAAGCCCACAGCCGGATCATCCATATCAGCCGCCGCCACATCCAGCGCGGCGCTCGCATCGGCAGGGCGCTTCAAGATGCGCAAACACCGCGCGCGCTTGAGTTGCAGCGCCCCACGCTGATTACGCACGAGCGGATCGGCGGCGTCTAAGCGCGCATCCAAATCGCGCCATGCGCTGGTGTAGTAGGTGAGCGCGTCGTCGTGCCGCCCATCGTCCGCCGCAATATCCGCGCGCATATGCAGCCAACCGAGCGTTTGATACTGAGACGGCGACAACAGCACATCCGCTTGAATGGTGCGCCCCGCCGCGATCAGCAGCCGAATGATGCGCTCGAATGTCCGGTCGATGAAGCGGCGTACCTCGCGCTCGTCACGCCAGTAGTAGCGATTATGCGACTGCCACGCGGTCATCGCCGCGCTGATCGCCGCATTGAGATCGCCTTCGCGCTCCGCAATCAATGACCGCTGAAAATCGTCAGCATCATAGTGTACCGAGAGGGCATCGAGATCGGCGCGCGCGTCCATCATCTGCCCCATGTGCATCCGCACGGCGGCGCGCGTGCGTAAGGCAGTGTCGCGCTCATCCGCTGACAGCGCAAGATCGTCCAGATAAGTCGTCAATGTCTCGTGCGCGTCTGCCAGTTCCCCCGCGAAGATGAACGACTCAGCGCGTTTCAGCGCGTGTGGCGTTGTCATAGCGTAACCCCTCGACTAACGGCAGCCAAACCTGAAAGCGGCTGCCTTTCCCAAGTTCGCTTTCGACTTCGAGCGCGCCGCCGTGCAGCTTGACGATTTGCTTGGCAATACTCAAGCCCAAGCCCGTTCCAGGAACGCTGCTGGCGACGCGATAGAACGGCTGGAAGATGTACGCCTGATGTTCCAGCGCGATGCCGATGCCCGTATCTGCGACCTCGATCATGCCTTGCAGCCCGCCATCATGAACGGCAATAGCGCCGCTGACCGTGATCGTGCCGCCCGCTGGCGTATAGTTGATGGCGTTGGTGATCAAGTTGGTCACGATCTGATTCAGCCGTTCAGCGTCGCCATCCACCCAAATCGGCGGCTCGGCACAGCGGCACAGGAGCGTTTGCCCTTTACGTTCCGCCTCTGGCTGCTGCAAGTTGACAATCGCTTCGATCAGCGGTTGCAAGACGATGGGACGCCGATCCAACTCGATGACGCCACGTTGAAAGCGCGAAATCGCCAGCAAATCATCGACCAATCGCTGCATCTTGCCCGCTACATCTTCAATCACGCGCATATGCTCTTGGAGCTTTTCCGGCTGTTTGCGCATCAGATACAGGCGCGTCTTGAGGTTGGCAATTGGCGTGCGCAGTTCGTGCGAAGCGTGCGCGACGAAGTTGGTGCGTTCCTGTTCAAGCGCCTTCTCGCGGCTGACATCGCGCACGACCGAGACCGCGCCGATTAACGCGCGGGCGGCATTCAAAACGGGCGAGGTGGTCTCGAAGGCATCGAAGGCGCTGCCATCTTTGCGCTGCATCTTGTGTGAGGCGCTGTAAATTTCGCCTGTGCGCAGCGCGGCGTACAGATCGTTGATCTCGCGCTGAAAATCGACATCGGTTTGATCGTCCGAGCGGAACAAATCCAACGAGTGCTGCTGCCATTCTTCGGCGCTGTAGCCCGTCATTTCAACGAGCGCCTCATTGACGTAGCGCACCCGACGAGTCGGGCTGTTGTAGGCGTCAAGCGTGGTGTCCGTCTCAATAAACACAACGCCCTCCGCCATCGCGTCCAAAATCGCGCGCAGTTGACCGCGCTCGGCGTCCAATTCCGCCGTGCGTTGGCGCACGCGCCGCTCTAACAGTGCCGCCTGCCGCTTGATGCGCCGATACAACTGGGCATTGTGGATCGCAATCGCCGCCTGATCTGCCAATGCTTGCAGACGTTCGGCGTCAAGCTGCGTAAAACGCCCCACTTTGCTGCTATCGAGGTTCAGAAAACCAATGACGCGCTCTCGGATGCGGATCGGCGCGCACAGATACGATTTGATCCAATCGGTCGCAATCGTTGGCACCCAACCGGGATAGCGCGACACATCCGGGATGGCGAGCGGTTGGCGCGTCATCGTGGCATAGCGAAAGTTGGCGTATTGATCGATGGGCAGCCGCAGCGCCGACATTTCGGCGTCGGGCGTGCGTGGTGTATAGCCGCGCCAACGCACCAACCGCGCGATGCCATCTCGCACGAGCATGATATTGGCGGCATCGTGCGGGATGGCTTGCGCGCCCTGCTGCAAGATGCGATCCAGCACAACGTTGAGATCGAGCGTGCTGGTCAGGACGGCGGCGGTATGGCGCAGCGCCTCGGCGAGGGTGCGCTGATACACTTCGGCTGTCTCGGCTTCGCGGCGCTTCGTATTGTCAAAGACAATCATCAAGATCAGGTTGCGCTGGTCGCTGTCGATTGGACTGGCGAAGATTTTGACATCGCGCACTTGCCCGGACGCCAATCTGTGCGCATAGGTGCGCAGCGAACCATTCATTGGCACCAGATCGCCCGTTGCCTCGAGATTGCGCAAGTGCATTTGGCGCATCTGCATCACGGTATAGCCGTAAAAGCGCGCGGCGGCGGGGTTGGCATCCACGATTTCGCTGGTATTGGCGTCAACCAACACGGACACAGCCGGGTTGCGGGTGAAGGTTTGCTCCCACTGGCGGCGTAAACGCACTGTCGTGCCTTGGGCTTGGATTTGCTTCTGACGCACGTCGATCCAGCGGGCGACCCGCTGGGTGCGCACGGAATCGGGATCGGATGGGGTGATGATATCGGTTGCGCCCGCCGCGTATGCCATCTCGATCAGATGCGGCAGCGAGGGGAGTGCGATCAAGATTGGGATATCTGGCTCACCCACGGCGATGCACGCCTCGCGCACGACTGCCAGCGCATCTAAGCCGCCCGATGCCGCATCGAGCCAGATCAGCGCCGGACGTGCATCGTTTAAGGCTTTCACACAATCTTCAAGCCGTGCGACGAGTGGTCGATACCGATGGGCGCTGAACCAGTCGTTCAGAACCGGATCGGCGTGCAGCAGTAGAATGACAGGTGAGAACTCAGCGTTGAGGGTGATCATAATCGTCGGTTATTCGCTCGATTGGCATGTCTCCATTATGCCGGAATGGAGCGCGCGGCGCAATCATGCAGCCCATCCATAATCCGTAGGGGCGGATGAGAGGACAGGTTTTGAGTTTCTCCCTCATTGACCTCCCCCCCCGCCCCCTCTCCGTATCGGAAAGGGGGTCGGGGGGTGAGGTTGCTTTTATCTACTTTCTTGACGGACTAGTCGTCGCTTACGCCTGGGGCGGCTTATCCAGCGCCACGCGGTTCGCGCCACGCGCGCGCCGTGCCACCACGATTACGCCGATCAAGCCGACCACCGCCAACGCCAACCCGCCCGCGCTGCTCGAGTCGCCGCCGACAACATCATCGAACAAGCCTGTATCGGGCAGCGCCGTCGGGACTGCCGTCGGCAGCGCCGCGCCGGGCGTTACCACAATCGGCGTCCCAAATTCTTGCGTCGGGATCACCGCGCCACCGCCGCCGCCGCCCGCCAGCGCCGTCGAGGTCAAGTAGACACCCGCAATATAGGTCGCCGTCTGCTGCACGGCTTCGAGCGGACTGGTCACGACAATCGTGGGTGACGGTGTTTCCGTCGGCGGGATGAAGGGCGTCACTGTCGGCGTGATATTCAGCGCCGCCAACGTCAGCGCCAATGCCGTCTCGGTCGGGTTGCCCGTGGGCGTCGCCGTCGGCGTGAAGCCGAGCGCCGTCAGCGTGAGCGCCGCCGCTGTTTCCGTCTGGTTGGGCGGCGTGAGTGACAAGACTTCGCGCGTCAGAATGCCACCGATAGCGGCGGTCAGCGCGAGTTCGTCGGGATTGGGCGAGGGCGTCGGCGTCACCGTCGGCGGACGCGGATTGGTGGGCGATGCTGTCGGGGACGCCGCCAGCGCCGTCTGCGTCAGGAACAGCGCATTGAACTCCGCCGTCCGCGTTTGCGCATTGTTGAACGCGCTCTGGGTCTGCGTCTGTGCCAACTGCGCCGCGACCGTCATATTCAACATGACGACCGATGTCGCGGTCAGTTCGCCGTCGCTCGGACCCGTTTCGCGCGTCGCCAAGAACAACACGACGCCCAAGCCGCCGACGAATAAGAGAATCATCAAAATAGCGAGAATGATGAACGCCGGATTGGTGCCGCGTTCGCGCTCCGCTTGAATATCGGGCATGTCCGATTCATCAGCGTCCCCTAAGGCAGAAGGAAAATCGTCGTCCTGCCCGAAGCCGCCATCGTCGTCACTTCCAAATAAATCGTCGCTGTCGAAATCGAAATCGTTATCGTTGCGATTGCTCATCGATCATTCCCTCCCGCTGAGAGCGCCGCTCAGGTTATGCGCCGGATATCTCTAAATTTTCGAGCGGCACGGTAAGTCGTTCGCCCGTCGTGATCAACTGCACTTGCGCGCACCGTACCCGCAGACCATTGTCCAACAAAACAGGGGTATTTGGCAAATCGACAATTTCCCCGACGAATCCAGCGTGATCGCCGCGTGCCAACCGCACCGACACGCCGATCCGCAGCGGATCATACACATTCGGCATCGGCGCGCGATAGCCGACATTGGGCAGCGGCACGTTGATGATCACTTCTGGGCGGCGCACCTCCAACGGCGACGGCTGCACGGCGTCGAGCGTCGCTTGCTTGCCATTGAGTTCGTCCAGAAAGCGATAGCTGGTGTTGCTCATGCGCATCGTGCCAAAGCCCTCCGTCAGCAGGATCGCGCACGGCGCTTCCAACGCCAGATCGAGGATCAGCGGCTCGACGCTTGGCGCGATCACGCCCGCGAACTGTTGACTCCCGATGATGCCAAAACTGAGCGGCGTCAGCGGCGTGCGCGTGAGGATGATCGCGCCGCGAAAGCCGATATCGATCTCGTCGGACGTGACGGCGCTCAAGCCGCCTTCGGGTTCGGCGCGCAGCACGCCCACCGCGCGCTTGCCGTTGCCCCAAACGCCTTGCAGCAGCGCGCCCGTCGTCTCGATCACGACGCCGCGCCCCTTGCGGATTTCGACCACCACGCCGTTCAGTCCGGCTTCGAGTTCGACGCCCGTGGGGATCGACTGGATGATGATGCGCCCGCCCGTGATCGCGGTCACGCGCCCCGTAATCGGGCTGTGCAAGCGGCGGCGTCCGCGCTGGGCGATCACTTGATCGGCTTCCACCAGTTCATCGATCTGAACTTGCATCAGCTTGGCAAGATCGTCAGGGTTGCGCAGCCGGAAGAAGCGTTCGCCGTCGATCAGCGCGTAGGGCGCTGGATTCGTGCCGCGCGCCACCACATCGCGCAGCGTCACGCGGTCGTTGACGCGCACTTCGAGCCGCCCATCGACATCATCTGGCAGCAGCCGTTCGCGCCGGATCATGGTCATGGGCAGCATCAAGCGCGGCTCAGGGAAATAGGTTACGGATGTCATTTAAATCATCGTCCCCTTTGGTGGGCTTCTTGCCCTTGGGCGGTTCGGGTTGGGCGGTGTTGGTGCCAAACATATCGTCAAGATTGGGCGTCTCGTCCGGTTGGCGCGCCGCCGTGCCGCGCCGTGTGGTCGGACGACGCGCCTGCGTATTGCCCGTGCGCTCTTCCGTCAAATCATCCATCGACGGCGACTCGTCGCCGCGCGCGCCCAACAACCCGCCCCGCAAGCGCGGCGGCGTGATGAAGCTGCGGACGCGCTTGACTTCGGTATCGCCCGCGTCACCGTCGCCCGTGACTCTGCCCGTCAGCCAATCTTCGGGGATCGGCTTGAGCGCCGCGCCCGTGACGTTGGCGTACCACAGCGGAATCTGCGCCGCCAGCCCCCGCGCTGTCAGCGCCAGCGGGAGCGGACGCCCGCGCGCGTCGATGATCAGCCCGGTGCTGCCCCCCGAACCAATGCCGCCCTCCACGCGCAAATGCAGCCGCATCTTGCCGCCGATGTCCAGCCCGCGCCGCACGACGCGAATCCGCACATCGGCGCTGGTTCCCGCCGGAATGGGGTAGACCCACAACTGCCCGCCCATGACGGTATGCGTCTCGCGCACGCCGTTGGCGTTGGTAATGCGCACGCGCACGGCGGGCGTGTTGGCGCGCGGCGTCCCCGACACGACGGCGCACGTCCCGATATCGTCCAAACTCGCGCCGTCCAAAACTTGCACGACCGCTTCGGGGTTGACGCGCGCAATCGCGCCCAAACCGGCGATCAAGCCGCCCGGATCGAGCTTGAGGCGGAACATGCCGACGGGTTGCAGCGCGTCCAACAGCAGCAGCGCCGCCATGCCCGGCTGTCCCGTCTCGGTCAGCCCCGCGCCCGCGCCGATGATCTGGGCGAAGGGCGGCAGCGGCTGGTTGGGATCATCGTAGACCGTATCGGGCGTCCACGTTGGGCGCGCGGTCTCCAACAAGGTGCGCACGCCCGCGCGCAGCAGGGCATGTTCCAGATAGAGCGAACGAACGCGCTCTGGCACGGCGGCGGGACGCAGCGTCTTGTTGAGCGCGTAGGTGTTGATCTCGTTGTCCTCAGCGACGAACGGCAGCCACGCGCGGATGCGTTGGGCGCTGGCGGCTTTCAGCGTGGCGGCGGCGCTGTGTCCCAAGCCAATATCCGTGCGGATGCTGGTCGAGACGTGTCCGCGCGTGTACGCCGAGATCGTGCTGACGGCGCTGCCCACATCGACGACCAGCGTGTCGCCCGTCGTGCGCCCCATGTAATCCGTAATCAGGTTCAGACTTTGCGCGGCGGGCAAGATGCTGGAACGGCTGATCTCGCCCACGCGCTCGAAGCCCGCGATTTGTCCGGCGGAGAACGAGTCGAACGCCGCGCCCAACTGGGCTTGCGCCGACTCCAGCGTTTCGATCTCCAAGACCGGGCGCACATTCTCCGCGATCAAGAAAATTTGCTCCACGAACAATGCTTCGAGCTGCGCGATCAACGTCTCGTTGCCCGCATAAAGGATGATCGGGCGGTGTCCGCGCGGCATCAGCCGACTGGCGAGGCGCGCGACCTGTGCCAGTTCCATGACGGGCGCTTCGGCGCCGCCGTCCGTGCCACCCGTGAGGAAGATCAAATCTGGGCGGGCGAGGACGATGGCATTCATCTGATCTTGCGCGCTGCGGTCGTCGTCCAGCGTGATGGTGCCGACGATATCGACATACGTTCCAGCGGCGGCGCGCTGCCCACTGATCGCGCTCATATTCGGCACGAGTCCGAGCAAGACCGTCCGCAACAGCCGTCCGAGACTCGCCGTCGCCACAACCAAATCGACGCCGCTGCGGTCGGGCTGTTCGGGCGTGATCAAGCGTCCGTCGGAGCGGAAGAACGTCCGCTGTGTCTCGACGCCGATCTGCCAGATCACCCGCTCCATGCCAACGGACGCATCCCCCAACGGAAAGCCAGCGGTGGTACTGGTCATCGCGCGCCCGATCAAACGATACACGCCATCGACCTGATCGATCAGGATGCCGCGCGTATGGACGTTGCCGAAATCGACCGCGAGAATCGATGTGATCAGGTCTTGCGGGGGCGCAGCGTTGCCACGCGCGTCCGGCGGGTCAACGAGCGTCGGTTGTTCGTCCAAAAATTGGTCGATGCGCTTCTTGCGCCGTAACAAGGTCATGTGCTATCCCCCGTTCAGGCGCGTCAGCAGGAAGGCGACGCGCTCGCTGAAAATGGTCAAGCCGCTGAGGATCGCGCCGCCGTACAGCGCACCGAGCGTCACGACGATGAAGCCCTGCCCGACGGCGCTCATGCCGCGCACCAGCAAGCCGCGCCGCGTCCCGCGCCCGGCGATATCGCCGAGTTCCGTCGCCGTCGCGCCGGGTATCCGCCGCGCCGCGTATTGGAACGAGACCAGCGTACACACAACGCCCAAGACGATCAAGAAACCGTTCAGGACGCCGACGGATGTCCCGTCGGGCGCATCTAAGGCGCGCGGCACCTCGCCAGAGACCGACCCCGCCAGCGGGAGCAGCGTGCCGCTGATCGCGCCGACGACGGCGACGGATGCGCCTACGCCGATGATCAGCGCCAAGCCCAGATTGCCGAGCGCGCCGAACCGCGACGAAACTTTGAAGATCAGCGCGATGCCCAAGACGAACGGCAGCAAGCTGAACACCTGCACGCCGACATCTTGCGACTCTAGCGCCACGCGCAGCCACGGCAGCAGGATGCTATCGACGGTCAAAATGGTGACGAAGCCCGCTGTCAGCCCGACGAACGCATAGACCGCGAGGCGATACAAGAAGTTGTCGCCCAACAAATAGCTGAACACCATCAACGTGAGGACAAAGCCCGCCCACGTCACGATTACATCGGGTATCAACGGCGTCTCCTTGTGGTGGTCGTGCGTGTCCTGCCCAGACGGAAGATGCCGCGCACGACGTTGATCAACGCGCCAAAGGCGATGATCAGCGCCGATGCGATGATCCCGCCTGTTGTCGCGTACCAACGTTCATCGCGGTAGCCCGCGCTCGGCGTCTCGTCAATCGTCAAGCCCGCCGAAAAATCATCGAACGCCGCGCCCAACGTCGCGCCAATGTCGGGACCGGGTTCGGCTGTGACTTCCGGCGTGACCTCGCCGTCCGCCGCGCCGACGGCATCGGTCGCTTCGGACGTGACCGCCCGTGACGGCGTGCGCGTGGATGTAGCCTGTCCCGTCCGCCGACTCTCCGTACCGGACAGAGTCGGCGTCCCCGTTTGTTCCGCGACGGCGGTCAGCGATAACACGAGCGCCGTCATGGTGCGCGGCGGCGGCGGCGTTTCGGAGGGTGCATCCGTCAGTTCGGGCGTATTCGTGGATGCCGCGAACGCCGTCAGCGACAGCGCCAACGCGGTCAGTGTGCGCAGGGGCGTCACCGTTGCAGATGGGACAGGCGTGCGCGTATTCGTGGGTTCGAGCGTCACCTCACCCTGCGGTTGCGTCGGCGTGCGCGATGAGATGCGCGTCGCGGACGGGACAGGCGTGCGCGTATTCGTGGGTTCGAGCGTCACCTCACCCTCTGGCTGTGTCGGCGTGCGCGATGGGATGCGCGTTGCGGACGGGACGGGTGTGCGCGTGTTCGTTGCGGACGGCTGCCGCGTCGGAATCGGCGTGAGCGACGCGACGAAGCCCGGCGGCGAGGCAGACGGCGCGGACGTGCGCAGCGGGCGCGTGGCGGTCGGCTCTACGTCGTTTTCCTGACGAAAGGGCTTGAGCAAACTGCCCTCCTTGCGCGCGTCGCTCGTGCGCTGTTCGACGCGCAAGAGCGACGACGATACCCAGCCCTCGACGCCTTCTTCCGTGCGGACATTCAACCAATCGTTGCCCGCGTTCGCGCCCAAGATGATCACCTGTGCGCCGGGCGCGAGCGTCGTCACCACGTCGAAGGTTGTCCCCGCGCCGGAACGCACGTTGATCGTGCCGGACGACGACACAACGCCGATCAGCGGCGCTGTCGTGGGGGTGGGCGGCGGACTTGGCGTATACGTCGGCGTATTGCTCGCGTCGGGATCGCGCGTCGGGGACGGCGTGCGCGATGGGGTGAACGTCGGCGTAATCGTCGGCGTCGGGGTCGCGGTTGGACCCACGAGCAGCGGCTGGATCGGGCGATCTGCGCGGCTAAATGGCGTCACGCCGCCGATCAGACCGCTATAGGTGTAGCCATCGCCATAGCCGACGAGCAGCCCGCGCATCGTCGCGCTGTCCACAAAATACGGCTCAACCAGCGGCGCGGCGCTGTAGCTCACGGCGGCGATGATCGGCTGCTGTGCCAGCGGCGCGACTTGTTCGGCGTAAGCGCGCACGTCCTCCGCGCGATCCGCCACCAGCGCGATCAAGCTGAAATCTTGCAGCGACCGCACGCGCAAGCCCGTCGCTTGTCCGTTGATGTCGGTCAGCAGCAGCGCGGCGCTGTCCCCGCTGAAGGCGCGTAAGCCAAGCGCGCTGCCGGGCAGATAGCGCACGAGATAATAATCGCGGTTGGCTTGCAGCCCGCCCGTCACCCCGATCCGCCGCGTGAAGGCGCGATCCGCCGCCAACGCTTCGAGCAGATTGGCGGTGTGCAGCACGCCAATGGGGTTGCCGCCGATGATCACCGGAATCGCGCCGCGCAAGAACAGATGGCGCAAGATCGAGTCTGTCAAGCCGTCAAGTTCGCCCGCGCTGCCCGTGCTGTACTCGATGCCAATCAGCACCAGCGCGCCGGGCGGGAGCGCCTCAATCGCGGCGTACACCGCTGCCGCTGCGCCACCGGGCGCGAACGCCGTCGGAGGCAGCGTCCCGGCACGGAACGCGGGCATCAGGAAGGGCAGCACCACCGCCGCCGCCAAGATCGCCACGATGATGATGCGTTCGATGCTCATACCGAGTGTGCCGCGCGCCGTCACGCGCCGACGACGACGCGGGGCGGGCGTCGGTTCGGGTTCAGGGACGGCATCCCGTTCGACGAGCGCCGTCTCGGTGTCCTCCAAGCCCTCCATGTACGGCGAATCGTAGGTCAGTTCAATGGCGCTGAGTTTGCGCGGTTTGACGCCCGTCGCACCGTCGCGCGTTGCTGCCAACGACCGCAGCAGTAGCACGCCCCGCTCTTGTTCGGGCGTGAGGGCTGGTGCGCCCGTCAACGACGGCGCGATCAAGATCGACGTGGGCGCGGGCGGCAGCGCATCTGCCACGCCGGGCAAGAGCGCCATCAGCGGATCGTCGCCCGTCGCGGGCTTGTCCCCCGGAAGATTCTCGCCCAGATCGCGCAGTTTTTGCATCCGATCCGGCAGGTCTTCGACGGGCTTATCCTGCATCTGGCGCAAGAGCGCGCCCGCCGATACGTCCGTGACCGACGTTTGCAGTTGATTCAGCCAATCGATGTTGGCGGGCGCGATGTCCGACGGCGTGGTGACGCGGACGGCGGGCGCGTATTCATCGCCCAACACCTCGTCGAGGTCGATATCCGTGCGCGCCATCATCGAGGCGGTGTTGGCGCGGAGTTCGGGCGCTTCATCGGCTTGCAGCCCGGAGAGATACGCATCCAAATCGCGGATTGACGCATCACTGAGCAAATCCGCCTCGCTGAATGTGCCGTCGCCGCCCTCGTATTCGGGTTCATAAGCCGCTTCCAACGCCGCTTGATCGCCGCCGAACAGCACATCGAGATCATCCGGCAGTTCGTCCGCGATATCCGCTGTGCTATCGAGCGGCAGCGCGAACGCGGCGCGGGGTTCGTCATTGATAGCCGCGATTTCGGGTTCGAGATCGCTCAAGTCTTGCAGCCAAGCGGGGTCGTCGGTCGTCTGCGGCGCGGGCGGCTCGGCAAAGAAATCGAACGTTGTGGGTGCGCCATATGCGCTGTCGTCTGACATGGTGGGGAGCGCAGGCATTTGCGATTCGAACGCGATGGTCTCATCACCGACAGCATCATCCGCGATGGTCTCTGGCGACCCTGCCAGCGCCAGCATGTCCGGCTCGAACATGTTGGAACTGCTGTCCACTTCGGAGATGTCGTTCGTCAGCCAATCGACGGCGGGTTCGGCAGGAACTTCAACCTCATCCCCGAACGCATCCAGCATCCACGTCACATCTTCGTTTTCATCCGGCGGCGGACGCAGCGCGCCTGTGTCGATTTTGTCCACGTCGGACGGCGTGTAGGCAGGTGCATACCGTTCCCACGTCAGATCGTTCAGGGCAGGCAGTTCGTCTGCCAGCGACTCGGCTTCATTTTCGGCAGTTTGTTGGGCTTGCGCGCGCTCGAACAAGCTGAACAGATCGTCCGCGTCCGCGTCGCTATCCGTCGGCGCGGCAGCATCCGCATTGGTCGTGTAGCGTTCCGCGCGCCAATCGATTTCCGCGTCGCTATCCGTCGGCGCGGCGCGCATGAGCGATGCCACGTCCGTCGGTTGCCAATCGGGGTTGAAAGCGGCAATCTCGGCGTCGGTGTCGTCCGCGTCCGCATCGGTGGCGACCTCGGCGTCGTCGCTGTCGATATCGGAGTCGTGTCCGAACAAATCGTCGCGCAGCCAACTCATGTCGATATCGTCCGTCCGCTTCGGCAGGATCGACAAATCCGGCGTGGACAAATCCAGCGCCGCGCCCTCTTCCATCAACGATTCGACATCCAGCGACGAGTCGAGATCATCGGTGTCATAGTGCGCCTCACCGAACAGCGAGGGCTTACTCGGTGCATCGGCGCTCGGATCCGGCGTCTCGAAGATGATTTCGTTGTTCTGCAACGAGCGCGACCGAACGACGCTCTCCCAGTCCATCGGATCGGCGGGTGCGCTCGGCTCACGCCGGATTTCGTGTTCCAGATCGCCAAACAGGTCGTCATTCTCGGCGTCGAACAGCTCGAAGCCAAGATCGGGCATTTCGGGGGGCTGAAAGACGTCTTCGTCGCTCACATCGTCCAACGTCCACGCGCCGATCAACGAATTGTTGGTTGCAGCGGGCGATCCGGTAAGGTCGAGCTTGTCCAAGTCTAGCTCAGCGAACAGATCATCGTCATCGTCGCTGGCGGCGGGGAGATCGGGCGTCGGTTCGGGTTCGGGTTGATTGAAGCGCGTTAGCATCCCGGTCAAGCGCGAACGACTCTCGGTGACGGCGGCGGGCGGTTCGGGTTCAATTGTCCCCGCGCTCAAGAGCCAATCGAACGTCTCTTCTTCCGGTTCAGGGTCATTCAAGCCGGGAATGAGCGCCTCTTCGATTTCCGCGAAGACGAAATCGTCATCCGTGTCCGACGCGCGTGCTTCAGGCAGCATTCCGGTTGTGCCGACGGCGGAGCGGTCGAAGGCGGCGAAATCGAACGCCTCATCATCTAATTCGGGGACGGCGGCGGCGTCCTCCGTGCCAAAACCCCACGACTCCAAGTTTTCATCGAGTGTCGGCAGTTTTTGCGTCTGCTGTCCGGCACTTTGCACCGCGAAGCCGACGATATCTTCGAGTTCGCCCAGCCACGCCGACGCGCTGGCATCGAGTTCGCGCTGGTCGCTCTGCTGTTGATCCAGCATCCCTGTATCGGGCGAGATCGGGAACGCCGGTTCGTCATCGGGTTCGAGGGCGCGCGCCGCGTCCGGGTCAACCAACCAGTCGAACTCTGGCTCGGCGTCCAACAGAGCGGTTGCACCGCTTTGGGACGGTGGGGGCGGCTCGTCGCGGACGGGCGGCGGTTCGGGGGTGGGCTTGGGCGCAGGTGGCTGCTTGGCGAACTTGGGCGCGCCGGGGATCATCGAGCGCAGCATGGCGGTATCGAAGCGCGGCATGTCCGCGTTGTCGTAATCGTCGAACATGCCCGTGGCAGGCAAGTCCATCAGTGGCAGGTCATTGCCATAACGCGCATCGGATTCAGGCGAACCATCGTCCTGCGCGATATCCGCCAAAATCCGCGCCATATCCGGCGCATCGTCATCCCCGCTGCTGTCGCGCGCGGCGTCGTAATCTTCGACGCCCGACACCATGCGCGCCATCAGATCGTCCATCGAGGGCGTTGGCTCGTGCGGGACGGACGCGCTCACGTTCGCGGCGGCGTTGATCATCCAGCCGAAATCGGGCAGTTCTTCGGTTTGCCCCCCGCGTGGACGCTCAACCGGCGGCGGCGCGCTCATGTCCGCGAATAGATCATCCTCAAGCGGTTCGAGCGCCGCCAATCCGCCCGTTGGCGGCACGGCGGGCGCATCCAACCCCGCCAACCACGGCGCGACATCATCCGGCATCGCTGCCACGGGCGGCGGGGTGGGCGGCAGCGCACCCGTGACCTTCGGCTTGCTGTCCATGAACCATTCCGGCGCTTCGCCCTCGTCGATCTCCTCCAAGCCCAAGAACCAATCCGGCAGTTGTCCCGTCTGCTTGAGCGCGGGATCGGCGTCGGCGGAGAAATCGGCGGAGAAATCCGGCACTTCTTCTTCGATATCGCGCGGGCGTGCCTTGTCTTTTTGCAGCGCCGACCATTGATCGAAGGTGTAGTTTAGATCAACTTTGTCGGGGAGCGCGTCGCCCTTCGCCAAGAATGCCGCCGACAGCGACCCGCTCTCGTCCACATATTCATCGCGCGCGGGCGCAGCGTCCGCGCCGCGCAGCCACGATGGAACATCATCGTCCGATGCCGGGGGCGGTGCGTCCGACGCTGCGTCCGACGGCTTACGCGGCGCTTTTTTCTTGCTCGCGTCGCCCTCGTCGTCTCGCAGCCAATCGGGCAGATCAGATGGCGTCTTGCTCATGACCACTCCCTATTCCCGGTAAGATAAATCTTGTCCGGTCAATACACGCACGCCCGCGACCACCGTTGCCAGCGCGATGCCGAGCAGCAAGCCGCGCGCGCCCGCGCTGACGGGGACGGCGAGCAGCCACGCGCGCAGTTGTGCCACCGCGCCGACTTCGGACAGCGGCAGCGCGCCGATCAACACAATCAACAGCGCGATGGTGAACAAGACCGCGCCCCATGTCACGCGGCGGCGCATCATACGATACGCGCCATAGACCAGTGCGAAGACCAACAGCGCCGCCAGCGCCGATTCAACGGATAACTGTGCCGATTCCAACAGCGCGCGATTGGCGGCGTCGCCATCGACCAGCCACAGCACGATCACCGCCAATAAGCTCGTCACCAGCGCCACACTATAGATGAAGCCGCGCCGCAGTCGCACAATGCGCACGACATGAATCAGGAATAAATTCAGCACGCCCAACAGCACGGCAAACGCCGCGATCATCACGGTCAGACGCAAGAAAGCGTTGGTCAAGATATCCAGTCTGGGTTCGTCGCGCCCTGCCAGCAGCCCAATCAGCATCAGCAACCCGACGCCGATAGCGATGGCGGACGCCGCGATATTGAATAAACGTCTCATCCGCCATCCTCCGTCGCTGCGGCTGTGACTTCGGGCGTCGCTTCAGCGCTCAGCCCGCCGTCTAGCGCCCCATCATCCCCCGACGACGAGACCGTCGCCTGTGCCAAGATACGCGCGATACCCTCAAAAACGGGCTGCCGGATTTGATTCACGACCGCGATCAACAGCGCCGCGATCAACAGCCAGCGCAGCACATCGGTCACGATCAGCGCCGCGCGCCGCCCTGTCTCGTCGGAACGCGAGTCTTTGCGGGCGGCGCTGACGCTCAAGTACGCGGGTGCAGCGAAAATTTCTTCGCCCAACAGCGCCTCATCCGCCATCGCATAGGCGACCGCCATCCCCGCCAACTGATCGCTGCCCGCAATCGTCATCTGCCGCCGCCGCTGTGCCGAGAATAAGATCAGCGCCAGTTCCGCGCCGAAACTGCCCGTTAGCACATTGCCCGCGACTTGTTCGTTGCCCGCCATAATCGTCAGCCCCGCCGCAAACGCGATGGGACGCCCCAATGTTGGCAGCCAGCGCACGCTTTTGCGCTCATAGCGATCCAAGCGTCCGCGCGCGACATAAGCGCGGCGCATCATCTGATAACCCAACGGGAGCGCACTGGCATCGCTCATCGTCAGCAGCGGCGCGACAGAACCCGTCGCCGCCCGTTCTGCCACGCGCGTGAACAGCACCGCGCTTGCCAGCGTCGCCGCCGTCTCGCCGCCGCCCAAGCCTGACGAACCCAACGAGACATGGATCGGGCGTCCCGCTTCAATCGCCATGCCGATCAAGCCCGGCACGGCGTCAATCGCAGGCAGCGCGCGCACGGCGAACGCCCGTCTGCCCGTTGCCGCCTGCCGCCGCCGCGCGAACTGCGTCAGGATCAGGCTTGATGCGCCCGCCGTCAGCACGATCAACAACGTCATGATTTGCGTAGTGCTGTCCAACACGTCCTCCCTACTTTTCCTCCCCCTCGCCGGTATGGAGAGGGGGTTGGGGGGTGAGGTCATTGCCCGATAATCGCGCGCGCAGTGTCGCCACGCCCGCTTGCGACTCTAACAGCCGCGCCCATGCCCCGATTTGCGCGCCGCCGCCCACCATGCCGAGCGCGGGCTGCGCGACCCATAACAGTTGTGCGCCGAGCGGCAGCAGCGGCTCGAAGGCGTCGAGCGCCGTCAAGAGCGCGCCGTCCCACCCACGCGCCCGCACATCCGCGACGACCGCATCGAGCCAACGCGCCGTATCATCCGCCGCGCGCTCATCCTGAGCATTCTTGTCATGAAATCTCATGAAAAAAGTATAGCACGGACAGGCGGCGCGCGAAACCAACCCGTACAGACGCAGGACGAATGGTCTAAGGGAGAATTTGAAAAGTCCAACCTTACTGAACCGTTCACCTCACCCCCCAACCCCCTCTCCACGTTGTGGAGAGGGGGAGTTTCCGCTTTGTGTTCCCCCTCTCCACGCAGTAGAGAGGGGGTCAGGGGGTGAGGTTCTTGAAAAGGTGTCCTCCCCCCAGCCATGCAATGGAGGGGGTTGGGGGGTGAGGTGAAGCGATCCAAACTCAGGTTATTCTATGTTCGGTCAGTATCTTTCCCCGATTGGCTTCAATCCAAACCATAGCACAATTGTCTTGAAAACCAACTGACCGAAGCCCTTTACAGCTTCCTGCGAACATTTGTCTCTATGCAAGCCCCGATCTCATGTTATGCTGTAATCATAGAACAAAAATGTTGAAAGCAAAACCAGATGAACCTGACCAGCGCGGCGAGTCGCGGGGGCGGCTTCGACGCGGCACAGTACAAACACGCTTTCCGGGCGGCGTGCGCGCGGCGCGGCGTCGATCCCGTGTATGGCGCAAGCGTGTATCAAGCCATCAACGCGCGCGCCGATCAGCTCAAAGCGGACAAGCGCCGCGCCATCCGCGCCGCGCGCGATCCGATGGACGGCGCATGGTGGCAGCAGCCCGAACTGTGGTTCGATCTGCCGCCGAATCGCAGCAACGTCGAACGGATCGTCTTTGAACATCTCTTTCATGTCGCGCTGATCATCGCGCTGTATCGCTTTCGGACGGAGGCGGCGCGCGCCTATGCCTAAAGATCAGATCGCCGCGATCATGACGCAGTTGCTCGCCGTCGTCCCCGAAAAATTGGACGAGGCGAAGTTGGGCGAGGTCGTGCGCGCGCTGATCTTACTTCGTCAACAGCGTGGCATGGACGATGAAAGCGAAATGGAGGTCGATGGGGATGAAGCACGCGAACGACTTGCACATCTCATCGCTCGCCTCGCTGAGTCCGGCGGCGCGCAACGCGATTCTGAATGAACTGACGGCGGCGGACGCGGCGGCGCTGCTGTACGACTGGCGCTTTTTGGCGCGCCCGGAACAACTGCCGCCGGACGGCAACTGGCGCATTTGGATCATCAACGCGGGACGCGGTGCGGGGAAAACTCGCGCCGGCGCGGAGTGGGTGCGGATGCTGGCGGAGACGGGCGCGGCGCGGCGGATCGCGCTGGTCGGGCGGACAATGACTGACGTGCGCGAGGTGATGCTCGACGGCGAATCGGGCTTGCTCTCGATCAGCCCGCCGTGGAATCGCCCGACGTATCAACCGTCGCGCCGGCGCTTGACATGGGCGAACGGCGCGGTGGCAGTGGCGTACAGCGGCGACAAGCCCGATCAACTGCGTGGGCCCCAGCATGACGCGGCATGGGCAGATGAGCTTGCGGCGTGGCGCTTCGACGCCAGTTGGCACAATCTGATGCTGGGCTTGCGCTTGGGAACGCAGCCGCGCGCCGTCGTCACGACCACGCCGCGCCCCACGCGCCTCATACGTCAATTGTTGTCCGATCCCGATGTGGTGGTCACGCACGGCACGACCTACGACAACGCCGCCAATCTTGCGCCGAGCGCGCTGGCAAGCCTGATCCGGCAGTACGGCGGGACGCGGTTGGGCGCGCAGGAACTCGAAGCGCGCTTGTTGGACGACGCAGCGGGCGCGTTGTGGCGGCGCGCGTGGTTCGAGGTGGACGGCTTTCGCGTGCGAGAACAGCCTACCCTTGTGCGCATCGTCGTCGCCGTCGATCCGGCGGTCACAGGCGGCGCGGACAGCGACGAGACGGGGATCATCGCGGCGGGCATTGGACAGGACGGTCACGGCTACGTGTTGGACGATGCGTCGTTGAAAGCGACGCCCGACGGGTGGGCGCGCGCGGCGTTGACGCTGTATCGGCGGCGCGGCGCGGACAAGCTGATCGCGGAGGCGAACAACGGCGGCGATCTGGTCGCGCACACGCTGGCAACGGTGGATCGGCGCGTTCCCGTGCAGCTCGTCCACGCCAGTCGCGGCAAAGCGGCGCGCGCCGAACCCATCGCGGCGCTCTACGAACAAGGGCGCGTGCATCATGTCGGGGCGTTCGCGGCGCTGGAAGATCAGATGTGTACGTGGACGCCGAAGGGTGGCGGCAGCCCGGATCGGGTCGATGCGCTGGTCTGGGCGCTGGCGGCGCTGCTGGTAGACGATGATGCGCTGGCGGCGGGCGCTGCGCCGCCCGGCGTGGGCGCGTGGCGCGGTTAATGACGAGGGGAAATATGATTTTGTGGAGTCGACTCATGAACGGACTGCGCGCCGGATGGACGGCGTATAATGGTGGCGGCGCGTACAATCCGGCGGCGTTGACGCCCAATGACCCCGCCGCGTGGGAATCACTCGCGGCGCGGCGCTTTCGCTACGCCCACTATGAACACTACTACCATAACACCGTCTATTCGTCGCTGGCATCCGGCGCGGCGGGGCATCGGACGCGCGAGAAGCTGTATAAGCACATCCGCGCGATTTACAACCCGGTCGCGCGCCAAAACGATCTGCTTGTGAGCCTCGTCTACGGCGGCGGCATCGATTTGGAACATTTGACGGGCGGCGCGATCCCGCTGGTGTACGACAACCGCGCGCTGACCGATGCGCTCCGGCATGTGTTCGTCGCGTCACGGTTTGGCGAACTCAAATCGCTGTATGTCCGGCTCGGCGCGCTGTACGGCGACGTGGCGCTGAAGGTGATCGATGAACCCGCACGCGAAAAAGTCCGGCTCGAAGTGCTGCATCCCCAGTCGATCCGCGCGGTAACACTCGATGCCGTCGGCAACGTGAAAGCCATCGCCATCGAATACGCCGACCGCGACGCTGACGGACGCCCCTACATTTACAGCGAACTGATCGACGGCGCGCGCTTTCAGACGTTCAAAGATGGGCAGCCGTTCGCCTACCAGACCGATTTGGATGGGCGTCCGGTCAGCGCGTGGGACAATCCGTATGGTTTCGTCCCCGTCGCGCTCGCGGGACACAAGGCGACGGGCGCGCGCTGGGCGATGAACGCCTTTGCGCACGCGCTGCGCAAGATCGATGAAATTAACGATCTCGCCAGCCTGATCAACGACCAGACGCGCAAATCGGTCAACACGCTCTGGTATTTCGCGGGCGTGCGCGCGCCGTCGGAGCTGAACGCCGCGACGGACGACCGCGACGCGCTGCCCGCCGTCTACGGACCCGCCGACAGCCACCCGCACGCGATGATCGCGGACGCGCCGATTGGCGACGCGCTGTCCGCCTTGCGCGAGATGCTGCAAGAATTGGAACGCGACATGCCCGAACTGGCATTGCAGCGCATCCGCGAACAAGGCGGGACGTTCAGCGCGCCGGGCGTGCGCGCGGCGTTCAGCGATGCCGTCGGGCGCATCCAAGAGGTGCGCGGCAACTACGATCATGCGCTGGTGCGCGCGCTGCAAATGGCGGTCAGCATCGGCGGGCTGCGCGGGTATGCGGGCTTCGGCGCGTTCGGGTTGGACAGCTATGCGCGCGGCGATATCGACGTGGTGGTGAAGGATCGCGCGGTGATTGGCGACAGCCTGAGCGTGACCGAGCGCCTGAGCGCATTGGCGCGCTTGAGCGAACAGCCGCCCGCGATTCAGCGGTTGATGCTGCGCGAATTGGACTACAGCGAACGCGAGATCGCGGCGGTGGTGGCGGATGGAGCGCCCTCAGAAACGGGGATTTAACGCCGAGATCGCAGCGCGGCAGCGAACACAGAGAGAAGGACGGCTCTCTGGCAGCGCGCCCGATAGTGTCGATACAAACTATTAGTCTGCCAAGAAAGCAGATAAAGCAACCTCACCCCCCCAGCCCTCTTCGGTACGGAGGGCGTCAGGGGGTGAGGTGGTACTTTTCAAACGGCTTCTAACCGAATAAATCAAATTTTTGTTTTTTGAGGACGCCCCACCCGAACCTGCGGATGGGGCGTTTTTGTTGCGCGGGAACAGGCGCTTTACGGGGCGGGTTCGCCCGCGTCCGCAATCGCATCGTTATCGTCGGGATCGAGCGCCAGCTTTTGAATGCCGAGCCGGCGCATCGCGTCGAGCAAATCTTGTTCGGTCAACGTGTCCAGCGGCTTTCCGGTGTCCTGTTCGATCCGGCTGACCTGATCACGTTGAATCTTGTAGGCGTTTGCCGCGCCCACCGCGCCGAACATTAGCAGCGCAGCGGAATCGAGCATCAGAAAGCGACCGAAGCGACCGCGCCGCCACAACCAGCGCCGCCGCATCCGACCGCGCCGAAGCCCACGCCCTAACAACCGTCGTCGAAACATCGTTGGTTCCTCCACAAAGCGACTGATTTTGATCATCAGTCTAACGGGCATCTGTTGGCTGTTCATGATGCGTCTGTTTCCAGTTTGTAAAATGCCGCTATGAACCAGAAAGGCAAATGAATGCACGAATCGTCGCCGCACGACCCCAACCAAGACGCCGCCGTTGCAGCAGAGCATGTCTTGGCGTCCGTCGCGGAATCGATGGCAGCCAACGCGGGCGATATTGCGATCCTGAACGCGCAGATCAGCGAACTGCAAGCGCTGTTAGCAGGCGAACGCGCCGCGATCCGCCACGACCAGCGCGAGTCGCTCGTCCGTGCCGCCGCGCTCCAATTGCGCGCCGCTGATCCGGCGGACGTGATCGCATGGGCAGAGCGCGACGCCCCCGACGCGCTGGCGGCGCTCGTGGACGCGGACGGGAGCGCGCAACCGGACGCAGCGCGGTCGTTGGTCGAGGCGTGCCGCACCGCGCGTCCCCACTATTTTCGGTCGAGTGCGCCGGGTGTGCCGTCTAATGCGGGCGCGTTCCCGCCGCCGACCGACCGCGAGACGCTGGAACGCGCGCTCAACGGGCGGCGCTTGTTCTCGCTGTAGACCGCCCGCCGCAACATTCACAATGTTGGTGTTGGGGCGCGCCGCTGGCACGCCCGCATGATGAAAGACGAAAGGATCGCATATGGCAGACCTGACCCTCACGGCGGCGCAAATCGCGCCGATCTACCCGCAGAACGCCGAGATTTTCGATTATCTGGCAGCAGAATCCATCACCAAAGGGCAAGCCGTCTATTTCACGGCGGCGGGCAAAGTCGGCGTCGCGGATGCCAACGCAGCGGGCAAGCAGCAGTTTCGCGGCATCGCCCTCAACACGGCGGGCGCGGGGCAAGCCGTCAGCGTGCTTCAGCGCGGTCATGTCTACGGCTTCGCGGTATCGAGCCTGAACGCCGATGCCTATGCGTATCTGAGCGATACCGTGGGCGCGCTGGCGGACGCCGCCGGAACGCTGACCGTGCGCGCGGGGCGCGTGGTCGCGCTGCCGGACAGCGCCGGGACGAAGGCGCTTTACATCGATGTTAAGTGGATCGATACATGGGCGTAGGGCAAACTCACCTCACCCCGACCCGCTCGCCACGCAGTGGCGAAGGAGTTAGGGGGTGGGGTAGAATGATACATTGTAGCTGCGTGCGTTTGCCCTATACATGGGCGTAGCCATTTGCAGGATAGCCTTGACGCTTTGATGGCACGACTTTCTAGTGGGCGCTTACGGTCGTACTGACGATTAGCTTCCATTGATTAAAGGAAAACACAATGTCCAGTGTCCATGTCACCCCCAACACGACCCCAACGATCACGGCGGGAGCATATAGCAGCGGCGATGCACTCGGCGGCAAGCTCACGTTCATGCTTGGCTCGTTGAGCAGCGGCGTGATTCAATCGCTGCGGCTCGTCGATTTGGCGAAGCAGAACGCCGAAATCGATCTCGTGCTGTTCGGCGCGGACTTCAGCGCGACGGCAGACAACGCCGTTTTCGACCCATCGGATGCTGATCTCGCCAACTGTCTCGGCGCGATCAAGATCGCCAACAGCAGCTACGCGAGTTTCAATGACAGCGCGCTCGCCAGCGTCTACGGGATTGGATTAACGTTTCAGACCGGTTCCGCGATCTATGGACAGTTGGTCGTGCGTGGGACACCGACGTATGCCAGCACGAGCGATATCAGCTTGCAAATCGGAATTTTGTTGGGATGATGGCGAATAACCTCATCACAGGCGTGTTTCGGACGCTGCTCTCCAAACGCGCTGACGGCGGGCTGTATCTCGACCGCTTCACGGGCAGCGCCGACCCACTGACGACGGGCAGCGGGCGCACGGTCACCGGCTCGCGCTGGAAACTACTCGA
>Ga0163144_10007646_pt1 | contig 23630 bp, 23 predicted proteins | sample OliLak19BULKMAT1_FD_123175 | JGI IMG/M metagenome (GOLD analysis project Ga0163144, IMG submission 123175) | Freshwater microbial mat bacterial communities from Lake Vanda, McMurdo Dry Valleys, Antarctica - Oligotrophic Lake LV.19.BULKMAT1 | ecosystem: Environmental > Aquatic > Freshwater >...
GCATCTGTTCCATATTTGGAAGTTAGATCCAATGGATTAATCACATTACCTTTAGATTTTGACATTTTCTGTCCTTGTGCGTCGACCACGCGTGAATGCATTAAGACAGTTTTAAATGGAACTTCATTCGTTAAATACAAACCGAAGATTATCATTCTAGAAACCCAAAAAAACAAAATATCCCACATTGTATCCATTACATTTGTCGGATACAACTTTTTAAAATCATCGCCATTAGGAAATCCGAGTGTAACAAGTGGCCACTGACCACTTGAAAACCAAGTATCAAAAGTATCAGTCTCAGGCAAATATAATGCCCCGTCTGTTGGCTTATCACCAGCAATTACAAATACTGCGTTATTCCCAGCGGTCAAACTCTGCAACCCATTCTCAATTTCCTCAAAAGTATACTTATCCTGCCCACTACCCCCTGCACTCTTCCCGCCTATCCCCTTCATCAAATCATCAATTCGTCCAAAAATATTCTGCCCGTTTTTGTCAAGAAACGTGACAAGTAAATCCGGGTTTTTTGCGATATCATACCAAGCAGGAATCCGAATCCCCCAAACAATTTGTCTTGAAATCGGCCAATCACGAATATTTTCCATCCACCTATTAAATTCATCAGTAAATCTTTCCGGATAAAATTTCACATCCCCGCGCGAGACAGCCTCGCGAGCCTTCTCAGCCAAAGGTTTCATTTTCACAAACCAATTAGGCAAAACCATTGGCTCGATATCTCGTCCGCATTTATAACAAGTTGAAATCCTATGTGAATAAGTCTCATCAGTCTTTACAATTTGTCCCCGTTCACGTAATAGTTCGACAATTTGCTTTCGAGCCTCATTGACTTTAAGCCCAGCAAACTTTCCTGTTTTTTCATTCAACTTTCCGTCAAATCCAATCACTTGCTCAACACGCAAACCATATTTTCTTGCTAAAATAAAATCATGAGGATCGTGCGCTGGAGTAACTTTCATAGCTCCAGTTCCAAACGCTGGATCAACTTCCTCATCAGCGATTACAAGAAGTTTCATTTTTCCCAAGATTCCATCTACCTCTACCTCAGTTCCAATATATTTTTTGTATCGATCATCGTTTGGATTAACAGCGATCGCAGTGTCCCCAAACATCGGCTCAGTGCGCACAGTAGCCACTACAAAGGGCCCATACTGTATGTAATACATTGGATCAACACGATCCTTGTAATCAATCTCAAGCTCCGAGAAACTAGTTCCACAATGCGTACAGTAATTTACAATATAATTATCGCGGTAAATCAAATCGTCTTTATACATTTTCTCAAATGTTTGATAAACAGTCGAAACGACATTGTCATCCAATGTGAAAGTTTTCCTCGACCAGTCCAAAGAGAACCCAAGCTTCTTCAACTGATTCTCAATCAGTCCAGAATTATCTTTCACGAACGCATAAACAGCAGAATACAAATCCTTGCGATTAAACTGAAACCTCGATTTACCTTCTTTAGCTAGTTGTTTCTCAAAAACATACTGAGTCTCAAAACCAGCGTGATCAGTACCAGGAACCCATACAGCATTCTTTCCAAGCATGCGATTATATCTGACCAAGATATCCTGAACCACAAACATAGCGTGTCCTGCATGCAAAGAAGCATTCGCATTCGGCGGGGGCAAAATAATCGTGAAATTTTCTCGGTCCTCGCGCAGTAGAGTAGGGGAGTACAATTTCTCACTATCCCAATACTTCAACCATTTTTCTTCAATAATACTCGGCTCATAAACCTTTTCCATAAATAAATTCTCCCATAAAATAATTAAACCGTAGCAGAAAAGACTTTATTAAAAAAGTTCATGAAGTTCGTCTAAACTTATCTTAAATTGAGGCGAAAACCTTCATGTAATGCGTCCGAGATAGAAGTAGCGCAGTGCTACAAATAATCCTTGAGGGACGCGGAAAGTAATAATACACCCAATTGTACACTGGGCTCAAAAATATTAACATATCCAAAAAGGGGAGAATTATGGAAGAATCACAAAGCCCAGAACTATTCGGACACAAATTCGAAGTAGACAGTAGAAAAATTCCAATTGAAGCTACAGGTTTAGGAAAACATTATTTAGCTGAATTAAAGATTGATCAAGATCAAATAAACCAAATGGTTGGCAAAGCACTTCGTTCAGTTGGACAAACGTTCAACTTACGTGAAGATGACATTCCAATTAATAGAATAAAGATCCTAACAAACAAAGAGTACCTCGAAGAATTTGAAGATAAATCAGCATTTCTAGCAATTAAAGACAATTTAAAAAGCAAAATAAAACAAATACCAAAATCAATTAGGAATATGGGTTTAATGGCATATGACAGTTTGAATCAAGAAATGTTTATAGTTACAGATAATATTTTAAAGTCATTCGTAGGTCGGAGTATTGGTGAAGAACAATATATAGGCCATGTTCAGTTTATGATAGCGCACGAGTTAGGACATGCGGCATCCGATGTATATTCAGGTGAGGAGATAGAAAACCAAAACACAATGTTAAACAGAAGAGTGTATAAAGTCCTCAATGAACTCCCAGCTTTAGCAGCTCAGTTCGATTTTGACTTAGAAGCCAAAGGGCTATCCTCTCACATTGAAAAATCCAAAAAGACAAACTTAAACATACAATTTATTAAAAATCTTGTACTTAATCTAGAAAATTTTCAAGAAAGCCGATACTCTATAAATACTATTTTTAATAGCGAAAACGTAATATTTGCTAAATGGCTTCTAAAGACAAAGGGTAAAGAAAAACTCTCGAAGCTAACAAAAACAAAAGAAGATCAAACAATAGACGGAGCGTTTGAAGAAAATTATAGTAAAAATTTAAGTCAAATAATTGATGAATTTAGTTTAGAGATACTTTCGCCTGAACATCTTGAAATGAGTAGGTGGCTAGCAGATCAAGAAAAACATTGGCTCAATGCACAAGGATCACACAAAACAAAAAGTGCTAGACTTACAAGCTTTTTCTCTCGGTTTGTAGTTCTTCCAGAGGATGAAATTCCCAAGGACACAATTAGAAACGAAGGCTTAATGATAAATATCTTTCAAACAGAAGTAGGAAAGCTTTTCGTGATCCTCGATCCAATTTCTAAAAAAGTTAAATCCTATGAACAAGTGTCTTTGGAGGGCGGCCCGTATGAACTCAAGCTAGCCTTATCTTATGATTCACTTGAGGGTTTTGTCGAAAGTCAAATATAACTATTTAGTAAAATATGGTACATAACATTGTTATAATTACCTCATATATCAGCATATTCTTAATTTGGAAGACGCTTATCAAAAGGCGAAATGAAATTGATTATATACACATACTCTGTGCCTTGATATTTACACTATCTTTAGTGTATATAACATCTGATTTTGGCTTTCAACCGATAAATTTAGTCCCATTTCTCATTCCAATCACCGCTATAATAATCGGATTAAACCACAAAGCCCGCCAATCGAATCTTTCCCCATCACTATCAAATAAGAAAATAGTTATCACAATAATCACTACAATCCTATTAGGAAATCCCGCAACACTAGGGGCTCTCTTCCTTCTGTTTGGGTGCTTGAGTGTACAAAAAGAACTTAATGTTCATAAAATAGTCTGTGGAGTATTAGAGTTAACATTTATGACCAGCTCTCTTTATTTTCCTGTGCTAATTATTGTAGGCATAGTAGTTACATTAATAGTATTAAAAACAAAGAAAGTACGTTAGTGCCAGATTGAAGCAAATCAAGAAGAACAAAGTAATTCCTAAAGATATAACCAAAAACGATAGATTAATGATAAATATGTTTAAATCCAAAAAAATAGGGGAGCAGGCTGGATTTTACGAAAGTCAAATATAACTAATTAGTAGAAAACCCAAGTTTAGAAGAGGGAAATTGTATTTTTCAAATTCATCTTCCTTAAACTACAATAAACTCTTCCTGTTAAGCCTAAGTATACACTTGACAATTCTACTTTACAAACATACAATCTCCTTACTATGCAATCAATTGTAAGGATTTCCAGCAAAAGACAGATCACTATTCCTGCAAAAATCTTCGACCAGCTAAATCTTCAGGAAGGGGATAGACTCTTATTCAATCTTCAAGAAGACAAAATAATTGTCCAAAAATCCCAACAAGCACTCGACGAACTTGCTGGATCAGTAAAACTTCCTGAAAAATATAAGAGCAAATCTCTAGATTTTATTATTACAGATGCTAAGAGTGATTATTTTACAACCAAAAAATGAAATCAATTTTCATAGATACAAACTATTTATTGAGGCTACTAGTTCGAGATAACGAAGAACAGTATCAAATAGTTTATGAAATTTTTCAAAAAGCAGTTCAGGAAAAGATTAAAATAATAACAAATATAGTAGTTCTATTCGAAATAACATGGGTGCTCACATCATTTTATAAAGAAGACAAAATCAAGCTCCTAGAAAATTTAAACAATATACTTAATTTCGAGATATTAGAAATAGAAAGTAAAGACCTATTTCAAAAAGCGCTACAATTATTCAGTCAGACAAACATTAGCTTAGAAGACTGCTACCACATCGTATATGCAAAAGTTTCAAATATCGGTCAATTTGGCAGCTTTGATAAAAAGGCATTAAAATTGTTTAATCAAACAAGCGTTAATCTCAACTGAACGGCAAACATAATCACAACAATTTTATCTTCTGTTGACAAATTTTAGATTAAATATAAAAACATGGATACAGCAATTTTAACTATCAGCCCGCAAGGTCAAATCACCATTCCAAAAGAGTGGAGACAAGGAATCAAACAAGGACAAAAAATACTTGCAATTCGAAGCTCTGATCCTCAAGGCAATATTCAAAAGATAGAGTTAAAAAACAGTACTCTGACAGAATCTGTTACTGGAATTGGTAAAGGTCTTTGGGGAGATAGCGAAAAATATCTAAAAGATCTTAGAGATGAGTGGGAGAGAAAAGATGAATAAGTTCATAATCAATTATCTCAGTTGTAGAAACCTTATCTGTTCAAAAACTACAAGAAGATCCGATTAAGAGGGAAATAATTAAAAACTATTTTTACAATCTCCCAAATCTGTTAGTAACTCCCGTAGAAGCTAACTCGATAGACATAACAGCTGAGCTAAGACGAAAATATAAACTACGTCTCCCAGACGCAATCCAGATAGCAACAGCAATTTCACAAAAAGCAAATTACTTTCTAACAAATGACAAACAATTAAAGCAAGTCAAAGAAATCAAAATAAAATTAATTGAAGAGCTTTAGTCCTTCACTCCCACCATTACAACCCTTTGCCATGGCTTATACTTACTTTTAAACTCATCAGAAATTATCTGCTGACCATCTTTCGTAACAGTCCGGTTAAACACAGTATCAGCGCCCCAAACAGCGTGATCAATTTCTTTTTCCTGACCGCGAGCCAAAGTTGGATCATCCATACGCAGCTCTGGTGGAGGAGGGGCTTGATTTGAAACAACGGGTTTGGAAATCTCAACAACTCTTCCGTCCTTCACACCATACAAATTAAACTCAGCTGTCAATTTTTTCGTATCTACCTTTGTTTGTAAAAGTAGATAATTCCCAGTATCATTTTTAAATTTAAAATCCCAAGAAGGAAAATACACTGCAGCATCAATTCCTGGCGCCGAATCCTGTTCATAATAATAAACACGATATGCATGTTGATGACGTTCAACAATAGGCAGCCCAGCATTCAAAGCTGCTCGGAACAAAGTCGTGGAAACTTGACACAAACCACCACCAACACCAGGAACAGTACGGCCATCTTTAATAATAAAAGCATCTTGATATCCAGTAGATTTTTCAACCTCTCCGACCACTTTATACATCGAAAAAGTTTCACCCGGCGCTATCAAAACTCCATTTAGTTTACTCGATGCCAAAGCCAAATTGTGAATACGCCCAGCAGGGGAGCCAACAAATTTTGATTTCCCTTGCCCGACCAATTCTTTAATCCCATAATTATTTACGTTCGCAGTAGAAAGAGCAGGTTGCGTAGTTTTAACAGGGATTTCTATTTCATTTGCTAAACTAATATTCGTAGCCCGTTCTGAAATAATTTTTGTTAACTCGACAGTATCAAGTGAGAGTCCCGGCTCAGCAGGTTCAAAAGCTTTTACTTTTTCACCATCAAGTTCAAACTTCGCTTCAATTGGATCACGATTAATTTGTTGAGCAATTTGTCCAGAGAACGAAGCAACTTTATAATCATCAAACACCAAATCAACTTTTTTATCAGTCACATTCAGATCCATCAAAGAGAACATCTGCTCTTTATTAATCGTCCAGCTACTTCCTTGCAAGTATGAACTCTTAAGTATTAAAGGTCGCGCCAAGGCCAACTTAGCCTTCTTCAAAGCTTCAGAGCTATTAGACTCATTAATAGCAGGCAGCTGGTCTCGCATTTCCATCGTCAAATTCAAATCATTTTGTCTAAAAGATAAATAATTTTCTAATGCAGTTACAGTTGCATCGCGATTGCCCAAATAGCCTTTTTGCGAAGCACTCAAATATAATTGATCATTACTAAAAGCAAGCTGTGAATCAATAATAGGCCTTTCAAAAGGCCGAACAGCATTTGCAAGCGATGTATCAAAAGTTTGGTGATCGAAAGAAAACACTGGATTAATATGTGTGTAATATTTAAAACCATTCGCAATACTGTTAATCTGCTTAACTAAATTTCCTTCGCGTCCATGACTAAAAGCCAAATCAATAGTTTTGTTAACATCATAATTGGCAATGTCGCCTACTTTGCCCATTTCAATTTTTTGACCAGTCGATAAAGTCAAAACAACTGGTTCTTGGAGACGTTTTTCTGTAGATTTTTTTAATACATTTTCAATTTCAAGTCGAGTCATTCCAGATACTTGCACCCCACCGATATCAACTTGAGGAAATACTCTATTCAAATAATATCCTTCAAATATCGCAAAACTTAAAATTGGCAAAGCAACAATTATACACGCCAAAGCAATTAAAACTTTTTTGTGTTCGGAAAAGGTCTTTATATAGTTTTTTGAATTACTTTTTTTCATTCAATTTAAATTATAACACCAATATCGTATAATACCCACAATCCCTTCAATATTTTTAATTGTAAGGGTATATAATAACAATATGCGAATAGTGAAAATTCTGAGCCTAATCATCGTCTGCAGCGTCGTACTAACAGCATGCCAACCAAAAGAAAAACCAATCGAAAACGTTACTTTAAACTATTGGAGTGTTTACGAACCGCAAGAAAACATAGATGAGCTAATAAACGAATTTCAATCAAAAAATCCAAATATAAAAATAAACTATACCAGAAAAGGATTAAAAGAATATAAACAACAACTTCTAGCTAGAGCAGGGCAGGAAAACGGTCCAGATATTTTTAGATTTCACAATTCATGGGTCCCAGAATTGAAATCAATTTTAGCAGTAGTGCCGCAATCTATCGTTGACGAACTAAAATATAATCAAACTTTCTATCCAGTTGCACAAAAAGATTTAAAATTTGGCAAAAGCTATCTAGGGATCCCTTTAATGTACGACGGACTCGGGTTGTATTACAACAAAACACTTTTCGAACAAGCGGCAATTGATAGGCCTCCCGCAGACTGGGACAAAGTCATGGAAGCCGCTCTAAAGCTCCGTGCCACAAATCAAGGAAAATTAGAAATCGCCGGACTCGCAATCGGCTCAACAGAAAACGTCGACTACTGGTCAGACATACTAGCATTATTAATGGAACAAAACAGCGCAAATCAATTAAATCCTAATGCAACCCCTGATCAAACACAACTTGTTATCGAATATTTCCGCAGAGGGTTAATAGGGCAAACTCAAGTCTGGGACAATCAAATGGTCAATTCAACGGAAGCCTTTGCTCAAGGCAAGGCCGCCATGATATTTGGCACGTCATGGACAGCATTTGAAATTCAAGCCAAAAACCCTAACTTACAATTCGCAGTAGCTCCAGTTCCCCAGCTTCCTGGAAGTGAAATCACAATCGCAAACTATTGGATAGAAGGAGTCACAAGAACAGCACTGCAATCAAAAAATCAAGCAGCCTGGCAATTTCTAAACTTCTTAGCACAAAAGGAGAACCAACAAAGACTCTACGCCATTCAAGGCAAAAGTCGACTGTTCGGAGAACCAGCATCCAGAACAGACCTAGCGACAGAAATAATTTCGAATCACTACATTGGCTCAATAATAAAAACCGCCCCAAATGCTAGATCAACATATCTTTCCGACAAAACTTTCGGCGGGGGACTCAACGATGAAATTCAAGAAATATATAAAAAATTAATAAAAGGCGAAGAATCGATAGAATCCGCCACTCCGAAATTAAAAGACCTAACAAAAAAATACGCAATTCAATAATTAATTTCAATTCAAATCTACTGTAGACAAGTTTTAAAGGCGACCTTCTTCGCCATACAATAGGCGAAGCAGAGTTTCTATGAGCATGAATTGCTCAAAACGTGTCGCATTAAAACTTGTCAAAGTAGATTTATCATAACTAACGAGTGACATTCCTCTTGACACCAGCGTACGTTTTTGTCAAAATATCACTCGTAGTCGTCAATTGCTAATTTTGCAAATTGACAGTATAATAAATCATTCGTTAATTTTTATTATTATTCCTAGGAGGATTTCTATGGCATTCAAATTCAAGCCAACACGCGGAAGAGTAATCGTCAAGCCGCTCAAAAAAGAAGACGTATCAAAAGGTGGAATTTATCTTCCAGATTCGGCCAACAAAGAAAAACCACAAGAAGGCGAAGTTCTAGCAGTAGGGGAAGATGCAATATCTCAATCTGGTGAAAAAATAACATCACCAGCAAAAGTAGGGGACACAGTTCTTTACGCAAAATGGGGCGGGGAAGAGTACAAAGACGAAGACGCAGTAGAATACAAATTTATAAAATTCGACGATGTAATTGCAGTAGCTTCAAAATAATTATTATAGTAAATATGAATAAAACCGTTGCAGGAAACATTTTTGAGCGACTTTGGGCGAATTAAAATATTCAATTAAGTTCGCACAAGGAACGAAGTGGGGAGCTAAAAAATGTTTTCAATAAGGTTTTAAATACCAAATTAGGAGGAAATTTAAAAATATGGCAGCCAAACAAATGATATTCAAAGACGAAGCACAGCAGGCATTGCTTCGTGGAATCAACAAACTAACAGACGCAGTAGCAACAACACTAGGCCCAAGAGGAAGAAACGTTGCAATAGACAAAAAATACGGATCTCCAACAGTACTTCACGACGGAGTTTCGGTCGCAAAAGAAATCGAACTAAAAGATCCATATGAAAATATGGGCGCACAACTCTTAAAAGAAGCAGCATCCAAAACAGCAGACGTTGCAGGAGATGGAACAACAACAGCAACAATTCTAGCTCAAGCCGTAGTAACATCAGGATTAAAAGCAATGGCAGCCGGAGCAAACCCAATGATGATCAGGACAGGACTTCAAAAAGGAACACAGCTTGTCGTTTCTGAACTAATGAAAATGAAAAAAGATGTTTCAGGAAATGCAGTCGAGCAAGTCGCAACAATCTCTGCAGGCGATTCTGAGATTGGAAAATTAATTGCAGAAGCATTAAACAAAGTTGGCAAAGACGGAGTTATCACAGTTGAAGAATCAAAAGGATTAGAGCTAACTCTTGAATACAAAGAAGGAATGCTCTTTGACAAAGGCTACGTATCAGCATACTTCGTAACAGACTCAACACGAATGGAATCAACAATCCAAGACGCATATATTTTAATCACAGACAAAAAAATCTCGGCAATGTCAGATCTGCTACCATTCCTCGAGCAATTTGTAAAAGTTTCAAAAAATCTTGTAATCATTGCTGACGATGTAGACGGTGAAGCACTCGCAACACTAATAGTCAACAAAATCCGTGGAACATTCAGCGCACTCGTTGTCAAAGCTCCAGGATTTGGTGACAGACGCAAAGCGATGCTTGCAGATATTGCAGCATTAACAGGCGCAACAGTAATAACAGAAGATCTTGGACGCAAACTCGAATCAGCAACCATCGATGACCTCGGACGTGCAGATCGTATCACCGCAAGCAAAGATGAAACAGTCATCGTAGGCGGCAAAGGCAGTCAGTCGGATATTGACGCAAGAGTAAAACAAATCAAACAAGAAATGTTAAGCTCAACTTCAGACTTTGATATCGAAAAACTCCAAGAAAGACTCGCAAAATTAACAGGAGGAGTAGCAGTCATCCAAGTTGGAGCTCCAACAGAAGTTGCACTCAAAGAGAAAAAAGAAAGAGTAATCGACGCAGTTGCAGCTACCAAAGCAGCAGTTGAAGAAGGCGTAGTTCCAGGTGGAGAAGTATCACTTCTCAGAGCATCGAAAGTTCTTGAAAATGTCAAAGGCGCATCAGACGACGAGCAAATCGGCTACAACATCCTAAAAGACGCGCTCAAACAGCCATTCACAAGACTCTTACAAAATGCAGGTGAAGACGCAACTTGGGCACTCAGAGAAATTCTCAAAAACAGTGATCCAAACTACGGATACAACGTTGTTTCACAACAATTCGTTGATCTCATTAAAGACGGAGTAGTCGATCCAGTCAAAGTCACACGCTCAGCGCTTCAAAATGCTGTGTCAGTAGCAGAGCTAATCCTCACAACAGAAGTTCTCATAACCGAGATTCCTGAGGACAAATCAGCACTTCCAGGCGGAGGCGGAATGCCAAGCATGGGTGGCATGGGCGGAATGGATTATTGAGACCGTAGGTCGAAATCCCTGAGCAAAACGAAAAGGGATTAGAATTGTCATTGCGAGGAATCTGCATAAGTTGCTGATGACGAAGCAATCTAGTTAAGGAATATCTCATAAACCCGTTAAAGCGCAACACAGGGGCTCGGAAATTTTATCCGAGTCCTTTTGTTTGTGGTAATCAACTAGAATCTTGACAGATATATTTTATCTAAATATAATACATATTAATAATACACATAAAAGATAAGTATAAATATGTCAGACACAGTTCGCATCAACATCACAGTTTCAAAAAAGCTCATCAGTGAGCTCAAAAAACATGTCAAAAAAGGCGAAGTTAGTAATTTCTTCGAAGAAGCAGTAGAAGAAAGACTGAAAACAGAAAGTTGCGAAAACGCATGGAAAAAGTTGCTTGAGATGCCACCAATGTTCGAAGAAATAAAAGATCCAGAAGAGTGGATTCGCGAAATAAGGCGTACAGATGATAAGCGATTAAAAAACAATTTTTATGCAAAGTAGATATATCATTGATGCTTCAATTCTAATCAGAGCCTTTTCAAAGAATGATACCACGGCTCTAAAGACGCTAGAAGAAATTCGAACTCAAGGCATCTTAATTATTCCTTCTATAGTTTTTGTAGAATTAAGAATTGGTTTAACCGAAAAACAAGCGCAGATATTTTTGCCAACATTAGAAGAGCTAGGCGAGGTGATAAGCATAAATTATGATCATGCACTCAAGGCAGGGGAACTCCTCAGAAAGTATAAAGACAATGGCATCTCATTTACCGATGGAATATTAGCAGCAATAGCAATTATTGAAAATGCAGAGCTCGTTTCATTCGATATAGACTTTAAAGTTATAAAAGAACTAAGTCTATATAAACTCATATAATTTAGGTTTGCAATTTTTACCAAGTGCAAACCATTTAAATAACGTATAATGCCCACAATTTATAAACTATTTCTAATTGTGAGGGTATATTAAATAATCCAGTCGTTAATGATTACACTAGGCTATTCCTAGAGAGAAATCGGATACAACAATCACGTTAAAAAGATATAAACTAAATATATTGAATATAAATAAAACTCATTACAGTTATTTACAGGCCCTTCAACACATTCTTTGGATTAAAAGGAACGCCATCTTTGTGAAGTTCAAAATGTACGTGAGGCCCTGAAGAATTTCCAGTAGAACCAACAGCTCCGATTACCGTATCTTTTGTAACTTGCTGACCTGGCTTCACATCAACTCGACTCATGTGGGCGTAAAGTGAGATAACACCATTACCATGATTAATATAAACCACATTTCCATAAGCCCAAATTGTAGAACCAACTGATTCAACATATCCAGGAGCAGTCGCATAAATAGGAGTTCCAAATTCAGTAGCAAGATCAATTCCAGGATGATAAGAACTAAAATAAGTTGTAATTAACAAGCGTGGAGGATTGTGAAGTGGTGACCAGTAGCTATTTGTATTTACAATATTTGGCGGAACAAAATCAGCAGAAGGAATTTGCGGAGCGGAAAAAGCAAAAAATTTCTTCGGGGCGGCTGTTGGCACCGGAGTAGGAGCAATAGTAGTTACGATTGGCATTTTTGTAGGCATAAAAGTTGCTTCATCAGAAACGCTCTGAGCTATCTCAGCAGCCTCTACACGAGCAGCGCCTTGCTGTTGAAATACGACATAGTAGTTTCCGTCAAACTGTGAAAACATAGGTTGATAGAGAACAAATACGATAGCAACCCCAGCCAAAGCCCCGCCAAAAAAAACATGAACATTTGTATTCGTAAGAAAAAGCCGACCCATTCTAGAAAATAAATTTGTACCAAATCTTGGGGACAAAAGACGTTGGAACAAACTGACAGCAAGGATAGACATCCAAATCTGCTTCACAATAAATCCAATCGCAAAGCGAAGTACTGATATTGGAAATGTAATAAGATATATAGAACTTTTTATCATTCCAGATATCTCAAGATAAACCCGTAAGAGTTTCATAAAGTCTTACAAAACACACCTACAAGACCAATTTAAGTTAAAGAGTGATTGAGCCTTGTTGAAAGAAAATTAGGGCAGGAAACAAATATGTTTGCGCTGGGTCATGATCCAGTCTGAAGCAAAATTTCTAGTGTGTTCTGAAGTCTAAAGTTTTTAGTTTATGTACAGAGAATTGAGGTCAAATTGACCAAATAACCCTCTACCTAACTATTAATAAAAACAGATTATAATATACCATTTTACTCAGCCCATGTCAACTTTATAGCACATCTCTAAACCCTGTAGATATGTTTTACAGCGACCTTACGAGCCATACAAAAGGCGAGTCAGAGTTTCTATGAGCACCAAGTGCGCCTTCCACGAAGTGGATAAGCACAATAGAAGTGCTCAAAACGTGTCGCAGTAAAACATATCAAAGCAGGTTTAGAGATAAACTTTAATACCAGTCCTTAATCCTATTCCTCAAAATATCCTCAGTCATCATAAAAGGAGCGATACCAACGTGTTGAAAACCAACATTCAAAAGCTCACTAGCAGCCATATCTCGCTTCAAGATACCATCAGCGCCAAGAACAACAGATATAATACGTTGGCCACCTCGAGTAGCAGACGCAACAGTTGTATGACCTGCCTCGCCCGTATTACCAATTTTAACTCCGTCAGCGCCAGGATAAGTATCGATTAGCATATTCCAGTTTGGCAAATTAAAGGAGTGATGACTTGCATTTGCTTGAATAAAATCTTCTTTCAAATCAACAATCTTTGCGATTGCTGGATAATTCGTCAAAGCATAATGCGAAATAGCGACCAAATCCTCTGCAGTAGAATAGTGCTCAAGATCATCGTATCCTTGTGGATTTGTAAAGTGAGTATTCTTCAAGCCTAAAAGTTTTGCCTTTTCATTCATAGCAGCAACAAACAAATCTTGATTTCCGCCATACTTCTCACCGATTCCTTGAGCCAAAACGCCGACCGCATCATTACCAGAAGTCAAAAGACCACCTTCAAGCAATTCTTTTGTCGTTAATTTTTCGCCAACTCGTAAACCAACAACAGTCGGCTCTACCTTTGTAGCCGCCTCTTCAACAATGAACTGTTCGTCAAGACTAGCAAGGTCAAGAGCAACCATCGCAGTCATAATTTTTGTTGTTGAAGCCATCGGCAATCTTTTGTCCGAATTATAATTAAAATAAACTTCACCAGTAGCAAAATTAACAGAAATTCCCGACTTAGTTTCAAAAACTTCCTTAAGTAAGCCTGGTCCGCCTCCAATTGCCTGTTGCGGCTGATTAAATGACAACTTCCAAATAGTAGGAGACACTTTCAAAAACGGAGATAAATTGTTAACAGCAATCTCTTTTTGTTTATCATTAATTTCTGATTGTAAAATATTTGAAACACCAACAGTTTTTTTAGAAGAAGCGGAATCTTCAACAAAACCGCTAAGTAGCTCAGGCCTTTCAAAATATTTAAAAACTGAAAAAACTATGACCAAAAAAAACAAAATACCAAGCACTCTATTTAAATGTTTTTTGTGATGTTTGACATTTACAAACTCAGCTCTTCGTATTCGGGGCGGACGATACGTGTATATTCGCATTAACTCTCCTTAATATACCACGAATATAGCAAGCACGGCTGGCGATATCAACTGTAAACAATAGAATAAAATAATCATACAGAATCAATATATAGATCAGGATAGAAATGAATAAATAAAGTAATCAAATCGCACGCGTTATAAATTTCCGCATAGTGTCTTCATATCTCGAATAAATAAATCCTTAATTCCGCATACATCGCTTTCATAAACGCCACTTGGTAGAGAAAAGGTTTCAAAGCCAGTATTTTTTAAAGACCCAGTCACAATCTCTTTCCAAATAGGAGCAGCACCAAGAGATCCAGCCACGCTATCCATAGGCTTGTTGTCGTTATTCCCAACCCATACACCAACAGCAAGAGAAGGAGTATATCCAAGCGTCCATGCATCACGAAAAGAATCAGTCGTCCCAGTTTTTACCGCTCCAATCCTTCCGTCAGGCAATTTTAATGCAGTCGCGCCAAACTCTTCAGACCTTGCTTGGTTATCAGATAAAATATTCGTCGTTATCGCAACTGCATTTTCATTTACAACTCGAATAGGCTTGGCAACATGGGAGTAGATTGGCTGGCCATATTTATCAATAATCTTTTCAATGGCATACGCTTCGTTATAAACACCGCCGTTTGCAAAAGTTGAGTAGACAGTAGTCATTTCAAGAGGTGTTACTTCGCCCCCACCTAGTACAAGACTCAATCCATACTCTGACCAGTCACCTAAACTTTTTAAACCCAATTTCTTTGCAAAATCCACGCCGTCTTTTACACCAACTTTCTGCATAGCTTCAACAGCTGGCAAATTTAATGAATTTGAAAGCGCGCGCCGTAAACGTACTCGCCCGCGAAACTTTCCGTCATAATTTTTCGGGGCATAACCACCATCAAAAGTTTTAGAACTATCATCAAACAGCGTTCCAGCTGTAATTAAATTTCGCTCAAGAGCTCGAGTATAAATAATCGGTTTAAAAGACGAACCAGGCTGCTGATACGAAAGAGTCACATTAAACTTTCCGTCAATCGAGTCGTTGTTCCAATCAGCAGATCCAACCATCGCCAAAATTGCACCAGTTTTCGGCAGCATCACGACCGCAGCTCCATTTGAAACAGCATTTTTAGTCAAACTATTTATCTGATTAAAAACAGCAGTTTGCGATAAATCTTGAATAACAGGGTCAAGCGTTGTAAAAACCCTATAGCCAGCTAGGTCTAAAGCGTTCTCTCCGTATTTATCAATTATTTGCTGCCTTATATATAGAGAAAAATGAGGATATTTTCCCCGAACCGTATCTTTTCTATCAACCACTTCTATTTTTTCATTCAGCGCGTTTTGATAATCGCTATCAGTAATAAATTTCTCGTCCCGCATTCTAGACAATACAAAATTCATTCTTTTTTTTCCAGCTTCTATATCAACGCCATAAACAGAAGGAGCATTCGGAAGCCCAGCCAAAAAAGCAGCTTGAGCAACTGAAATTTTATCAATCGTCAAATTAAAATATCCAATCGAAGCTTCGCCAACCCCATACGCTCCTCTTCCGTAATAGTTCGAATTTAAATACATTTCAAGAATCTGGTCTTTTGAATATCTCTTGTCAACACCAACAGCCAAAATCAGCTCACGTATTTTTCTTTGATAAGATTTAGACCGATCATCCAAAAGTGCATTCTTAACCAACTGCTGAGTAATCGTCGAACCACCATAAGCATTCTTTTTACTCGATGAAAAATTCAAAATAACAGATCGAAAAATTCCAGACCAAGAAAACCCAGCGTGTTGATAAAATCCAGCATCTTCAACAGCCAGCGTCGCATATTTTACTTGGCGGGGGATCGAATCATAAGTTACAGTTCCAAGTTCATGAGCGCCATCACTTTCAAAAATTATTGAATTAGTCTTATCATAAATCACCAGCCCGCTAAAATGCCTGTTCAGTAGCCGGTCTCTCGAAACAATATCCTCAGCGTATGAAGTATATACGCGCAGAGCATAAACAAGTCCAAGCACAACAAAAATTAGCGAACCAAAGATAGAGAATAAAACATAGTTAGACCTTCGCTTTTTCCTACGCATCCGTTCAAGCAAAGTCTCATCTGTTCTTTTTTTTGAAAAAACTGAGCCAATCCGTCTAAAATAATCCCACATAGGAGAAGTCTCTATATTATCTTGATAGTCTTAAAAACTTCATCAGCAACAGGAGAAAGGGTACTGTCTGTTGGAGATACGTTAATAATATAGTAGTACGAACGTGTAGCAAATGTAATCTCCCGAAATGATTTTAAAGACTCAGATCCCAAACTATATACTCTATCAATCGCATCATAATCGTCAATTAACTTTTTAGTTTCACTCAAAACAGATGCATCCGGATAAGTTTTTTTCAATTCTTTCAATCTATCGTCAAGATAACCGCTCAATTTTGCACTTGTCGACACCTTCTTTGTTCTCGTCACAACAATCTGAATTTTTTTTTGATCATTTTCAGGTAATTTGTCTCCGTCAAAATTTGCAAGTATAAGTTCAGCAGAGTTTGTAGAGCTAACTTTCCAATCAGCAGGGTATTCAAGTGACAAACTTAAAGCATCAAATTTATATTTTTTCCACTCGGCAGTAGCGCTAAGCGGAGAAGCAGAGGAGCTCGACTGGTCAATTTTTGGTGAAGGGCTTCCCGAAGACTGCACCACGATCGTAGTCGAAGCCGACGGCTTCCCGTTAGACTGAACAATCGATCTTTGTGTTAAGACGAAAAGTAATCCGACGGTCGATCCGACTGAAATTAAAAATAAAATTACTAAAACCCATTTTGGTATAAACATAAATAACTTTGATATACTCAAATTAAATAACGTATAATGCCCACAATTTATAAACTATTTTTAATTGTAAGGGTATGTACCAAAGATACCTAAACAATATCACTTAGCAAAACTTCACGCAACTTGACACTCAATATCTGCAAAGTATATACTTACTTCAAGTAGAAAGATAAAAACAGCGGGGTAGTGTAAAGTGCACGTGAGGCTCATAATCTCACAGACCCGGAGCGTTACCGGGCCCCGCAACACATACATCGTATACATATTTTCTATATATAAAGAGGAATTATGTCAGCAGAACAACATTTCAATTTTAGAATTCCTAATCCTGAGTCAGATGATCAGTTTGTTCCTTCTTTTTCCTATTATTTTGGAAGAAATCGTCGTAAATAACGAACCAAAGGTAGTGAATCAATATCTAACTAGTGGATGGACGATACCCGCTGTGGATCATGGCAAGCCAGGCTCAAAATATCACGGAGCATCAGGGAAAGAGCATACTGTTCCACCTAATGGACGACGGCTACTATATCATTAGTTCAAAACCCATCTCTAGACTGATTCACTAATTTAATATAAAATAACATCTTAGAAAACCTAAATGAATCTTGATTCCTAAAGATTCATAGCAAAAAAGCGAGCGCGTCTTCGGGGTCCCCCAAAGTGCAGCTCCGCTGACACTTTGAGGGGGGAAATGGCAGGGTAGCTCAACGGTGGAGCAATGGAATCATAACCCGTCGGTTGTGGGTTCGAGTCCCACCCCTGCCACACTAATTTAAGCGAATACTTACTTAAAGAAAAGATTAATCCAATTGCCAATCTGCCCGCCCAAACGCTGTCCCAGAGAAACATCATCAAACTTTACTTCGTCAAGCTCAACACGCCTAGATTTATCTGAAGCAATTATGTATATATGCTCACCCTCGCGCCCGTAGCGAAGCTTCCGTCTAGCGATATCTTCAACATAGCTATCAGTCAAAACGTACTTCAAGTCATTCGATTTCTTTTGGAATTCATTTTTTACACCATCTCGTGACGCTCGAGCTACGTCAATCCTTTTTTGTGTCTCCAACAAAGATACGAGACGAGTACAAAAATTGTAGGTGAGAACAATCTCTATTAAAATAGCTATAATCAAACTAATTCGAGCAGGCATAGTCTTATAGTATATATTATATTGACAAGGGTCGTACTTGGAAGTATACTAAATACTACACGAATGGAAGGGGAATTTCAAATTTTGGCATAATTTCGCAACTGCTTACTTGCAAGTAGTATTAAATATAGGTTACGATAAAGCCAAGTTAACATTCTCGGAGAATATGATTCAACTCACTGAAGCTCACAACAAGTTTGTAACACATCTCAAAGAAAAAAATCGCTCAAAATCTACTATTCTAGCCTATGGCAAAGATATTGAACAGCTCATAGAGTATCTCAAAAAATCTGGAATGAGCGAAGTCCATTTGGTCAAAAAAGATCATTTAGAAAAGTTCATGAAGAAGCTAACAGACGAAGGGTATACATCAAAAAGTATATCAAGAAAAACAAATTCAACAAAAACCTTTTTCAGATATCTACAAATCAACGAGTTCATATCAGACGACCCAGCTACCTTGATAACCCACCCAAGCTACGAAACCAAAGCTCCAAGAATATTGAGTAAAACTGAGTACAGAGCACTAAGAGACGCCGCAAAAAACGACACCAGAGTATATACAATTATAGAACTCCTTCTTCAAACAGGTATTAGAATTGGAGAATTAGCCAATCTCAAGCTCGACGAAATTAGTTTCTCACAAGACACGCTTCCAGGAGAAATTAGAATAATAGAGGCAGCCAAAATGAACCGTTCAGTACCCCTCAACAAATCATCAGAAAACGCACTCAAAAGATATTTAGAAATTCGTCCAAAAGTTAAAGAAAAGACCCTATTCATAACAAAAACAGGTAGACCACTACTCGTCCGCAATATTCGTACCGCAATCGATAGATATTTTAGACTCGCAGGTATTAAAGATGCTAAAGTAAATGATCTTCGTCATACTTTCGTAGCCCATCATCTCAAAGCCGGAGCCAGCCTGGTTTTAATCTCAAAGCTTGCAGGCCACAAAAGGATATCTACCACAGAAAAATATCTCGAATACATAGATACTGAGGAAAATTCTGATAAAGTTCGTTTAGAGGAACTTTAAATATGAAGTTGATAGTCGGTCTAGGAAATCCAGGGCAACAATATGCAAATACTAGACACAATATTGGCTTTAAAATTCTCGATCTTCTAAATCAAAACCTTACCCAATCTGATTCTTGGGAATCAAGTCAAAAAAACCACAGCTTAATTTTTAAACTCAAAGACATAATTTTTTGTAAACCCCAAACATTTATGAACAATTCTGGAGACGCCGTAGTCTCGCTTCAGCGTCTCTACAAAATCGAGCCAACAGACATATGGGTCATACACGACGACGTCGATCTCGAAAAAGGCAAGATAAAAATACAGAAATCCGGTGGTTCAGCAGGACACAACGGTATCAAGTCAATTATCGAAAAACTGGGAACTCAGGATTTTATTCGCTGGAGAATAGGGGTGGGCAAACCAATCGACAAGCAATTCCAAGAAACAGCAGACTACGTACTCGAAAATTTTTCAAAAGACGAACAGTCAATTATCAACAGCTCTATTTCTACTTCAGCTCAATCACTTCAATTTGCACTAGACCACGATCTTCTTGCAACTATGAATAAATACAATTAGAATGTAATCATGTATTCACTAAGTTCTAGACTAAAAATATCTGCAATCATTCCCTTAGCTCTTCTTCTTGTTTCAACAGTCAACTTTTTAAAAATATATAATTTACCAATCAAATCAACAAGCCTCTCAAACAACATACCAGCGCTCTGGAGCTATTTTTGGCTATTATTTGACTTATTTTTAATCTATATTATATCAGTTTGTTTCTTCTCAGTAGAAACTTTAGTTCGCATTTATATAATAGACAAAGACAATCCGTCCAATCAAAGTCTAAAAAATCAATTCAAATTAGCTCCTATTTCAAAAAAACTATCAACGTTGATCAATTACGAAACTCAGAGCCTAGAAAACAAAATTACTCACTCGGTTATTTTTCAAGTCGCTTTGTTCCTCTTCACTTTCTTTGTAATCTCAAGCGCAAGTTCACTAATAGGCAAGGGCATAGTTCTATCAATTGGATTAATGATTCTTTGGGACCAAGGTCAATCATTATACAAAAACCAACAAATCAACAGTTGGTTTTGGCAAATCAAAACCAATATTTCAAGAGTAGCCCAGCAAAGTTATTTTGCTATCTGCGTAGCTGTATATATTCTTCTTTTTATATTATCGCTCTAAAAGTCTAGCAAATACCAAAAGCCTTCTTGTTGTATATCCAGGGGGAACACAAGTCACCAATGTCAACGTCTTACCGTTTTGATATCGCAACACGCGAGTGTCATTTGGAGCAACAACTTCCATTCCCTCAACTTTATAATCGAAATTTTTGTTACCCCAACTCACACCAATAACATCATCAGCCGAAAGAGAATCAAGCGTTGAGAAAATACTCAAATAATTTTTTGGATTAAAAAAAACTGGCAAAATACTATGTCCATAAACTATTACATTCCCTTGTTGGCCAGGGTAGGCAGTCCCCTTATAATGCGCTAGAGACTTAAGTAGCACTGGTTTGTATATATCTTCATTATTCGACAATACATCAGTAGTAACAGTCGCATTCTGAATTTTTAGCTTCTCAATATTTAAATTAAACGTAGGATAAACAACACTAGACCCAGAAGCAGCGCTGGCCGCATCTGGATTATTAATCTCTCTGTATTCAGAATTAGGTAAATTAGCTGTAAAAGCAGAAGCAGGGGCATTCTCAAGTATCGGAGTTACTCCAGGCTTCTTTGCAAGTTGGCTCTCCTTTGCCCCCCATAGATAATAAAATCCACTTACATAAGTAAACACTGACAATCCAGCCAGCAGAAAACTCGTACTCACAATTCGTTTGCCGCGCTCACGCAGTTCGTAGTTATGTACAAACACGGCTTCAGTATTTACTTTGGAATATCTATATGGACGCATAAGGGCAGTGCGACAAATAATAACAACTAGTGACTACAGGATAGCAAGAAAATATTGAAGCGTAAAGTAACGAATCATAGTATAATAAAAACTCATATGACAGACACCAAAACTCCAAATCATGTCGCAATAATCCCAGACGGAAATCGTCGCTGGGCCAAAGAGCATGGCTTACCTTCGCTTGAAGGGCACAGACGAGGCGTACAAGCCATGCGGGAGATAGCCAAGGCATGTAGAGAAAAAAGAATCCATACTTTTACCGCTTGGGGTTTCTCTTCAGAAAATTGGTCAAGAGAAATTCAAGAAGTAAGCTACCTGATGGATCTTTTTATGAAACTACTCGAAGAAAATGAAAAAGATGCGCATCAAAATCAAGTTAGGTTTGTGCACCTTGGGAGAAAAGACAGATTACCAGAATTTTTGTTAAAAGAAATAAAAAAGATTGAAGAACAGACCAAGCACTATACCAAACATCTTTACAATTTTTGTCTCGACTATGGTGGCCAAGACGAAATACTTAGAGCAGTAAACAAAGTATTAAGTTCTGATCAAAAAATTACTTCAATAAATAAAGAACAATTTGAACAGTATCTGGACACTGCGGGACAGCCGTACACTTACGTTGACCTACTGATACGCACATCCGGAGAGCAAAGAACCTCAGGTCTACTTCCATTTCAAATGGCCTACGCCGAACTCTATTTCGAGCCTTCATATTTACCCGACTTTAGTGTTCAAAAGTTTGGAATAGCATTGCAATCATACTCAAATCGTGATAGAAGATTTGGTGGAGACACAAAAGACAATATTAAAAAGTAATAGTATCGGTATTCTTCCTTGACGCCTCAAGCAAAAAGTGATATAAGTAATTCAGTTAAAAAGTTCGTGTGAATTTAAGGGTTTAACTCTAAATATTCATCCCTGAAAGACGAACAATAAATCAGTTAATATATAATAAAGTGATACAACAAAGGAAGCGTGCAAACCCTTTGTTTTTTTGCGTCAAAAGCTAGTTGCCTACAGTTGAGTACATTTGACCTGTTGCAATTAGAATAGATACGAGATAGAATCAGGAAATTGAAAAGTCAATTTAGAGTTAAATTTAAATTACTTTTTATCCCGATCGTAGGAAGGGACACCGGGCCGCTAGCTCATCTGGTAGAGCGCCTCGTTTGCACCGAGGAGGTGAGGAGTTCGATCCTCCTGCGGTCCACAGAGAAAAATATGACAGACATTGAAGATCGAACGCTAGGAGCAAGAGAAGCAGAAAAAGCTGAAACATTTGCAAACGCAGCTGAATCAGCAGGAGATCATAGCACAGCTAGAGTTTTTAGAAATTTGGCTAATACAGTTTCGACAAGAGCAAAAAAAGGGTTGATAGTATTTTAAGTGAAGAACAATCAACTTAGTAAGATATCTTCATGTTGGATTAAGGTAAATAGCAATATTTACCTCCAACATAAAGCTATCTTAAACTGAGCACCAAGCCAAAAAATGGTGTCAGGATAGTTACTAGCTTGACGGCAAACAAGATTTGCCATTAGTACTTTAACAAGTGAATAGTGAATGATATCTCAATGAAATTCAAAGTCCCCCAAAAAGGGACAATAAGGTTTTTTTGAGTGTAATTCCGCATCTGAATATATAGCAATATATATTCAAAATAATCAATTCAATTAAATTTGAACTGATTACCTTTGTAAAGATAAAAAAGTAAAAAACTACTCTTAAAGCATAGAATGGATGCCTAGGTAGATTATACCGATGAAGGACGCAGAAAACGTGCGAAACGCGGCGGTTAGCTGTTAACAAGCTCTGACCCGCCGATATCCGAATGGGGCAACCCACTCCACCTTAAAAGGGAGTAACTTTAACCCAATACATAAGTTAAAGTAGGGCACCACCTGAACTGAAACATCTAAGTAGGGTGAGGAAAAGAAATCAAAGAGATTCCGTAAGTAGCGGCGAGCGAAATCGGAACAGGCTAAACCATTGAATTTATTCAATGGGGTTGCAGGGCAGATCTTCTTTTAATAGAAAAGAGAAAACATTTTAACAGATAGCAGAAGTAGCTGGAATGCTACACCATAGACGGCGAACGTCCGGTAAGCGAAATCTGATTAAACTCTTGATTTGTTCCTAAGTACCACGAGGCACGCGAAATCTTGTGGGAATCCGGGGTGACCACACTCCAAGCCTAAATATATAATCTGACCGATAGTGAACGAGTACCGTGAGGGAAAGGTGAAAAGCAGTCCGGAAGGACAATGAAATAGTACCTGAAATTCTATGCTAACAAACAGTGGAAGTCC
>Ga0163144_10007647_pt1 | contig 23630 bp, 20 predicted proteins | sample OliLak19BULKMAT1_FD_123175 | JGI IMG/M metagenome (GOLD analysis project Ga0163144, IMG submission 123175) | Freshwater microbial mat bacterial communities from Lake Vanda, McMurdo Dry Valleys, Antarctica - Oligotrophic Lake LV.19.BULKMAT1 | ecosystem: Environmental > Aquatic > Freshwater >...
CGAAGTCGAAGTCGAAGTCGATCCTCGAGCCGCGCGGCATCGAAGAGATGAAGCGCGTGAAGCAGGACGTCGAGGATGCGCACAAGGCCGGGTTGCAGCGCAACGACGACGCGATGGATCGCGCGCAGAAGTCGGAGGCGGTCGGGCGTGGCACGCCGGGGCGGTGAGCTGCTGCTCGGGCTCGGGCTGTTGCTCGCGGCTGCTGGCGCGTGCAGCCCGAGCGCCCTCGAGTCGACCGAGATTCCCGAGGGCCTCGTCGATCGCTACGCGGCGGCGCGCTGTGGTGCGGTCACGCGCTGCGCATGCGAGCCGTCGGGGTGGGTCGATGCGACGATGTGCACCGACTCGATGCACGCGCAGCTCGACGAGCGCGTGACGGCGTTGCGCGAGCACGAGGTGATGTACGACGCGGATTGCTTCGCCGATCTCGTCGGGTTCTGGGACTCGCCGCGGGCCTGCGATGCGACCGCGGCAGTGCCGTACTGCACGATCGTCCACGGCGAAGGGGAGATCGGCGGGTCGTGTGCATCGCTCGCGACGCACGGATTCTCGGCGTCGTCGTGTGCATCGGCCAGCTTCTGCGATGCCGAGGGGATCTGCAGCGAGGCGCCGCCGCAGATCGAGCTCGGGCTCGGCGAGCCGTGCGTCGAGGCCCAGTACGCCTGCGTCGACGGGACGTACTGCGACACCGACACCGGCGTGTGCGCGACGCGGATCGCAGCGGGCAGCCAGTGCTTCCAGCTCCAGGCGTGTACGGAAGACACCTGGTGCGCCGACTACGAGCCGGACGGACCCGGCACGTGCGAGCCGCGGGCCGAACAAGGCGAGGCATGCGGCAGCACCAGTGCATGGGACGCGCGCGCATGTCTGGGGGTCGACGGCGCGTCGCGTTGGTGTGTCGCCGGCACCTGCACGTTCGCGGTCGCGGCCGCGTGCGGGCCGTGGCTGTGATCAGCCGACGGTCCGGATCGACGTGACGACCGGCTGTGATCCGATCGCGACGCGGATGCACGTACGCGGCGCGGCCACGCCCATCGCGGTCCATCCCGCCGCAGGCTCGATCGCGATCGCACCACCGCTGATGCGCAGCTCGACGGCACCGCCGCGGGGGACGAACACGATCGCGCCTTCCTCGGTCGGACGCACGCGCAGCGCATCCGGTACGAACCACCGCACCACGCCGTGCTCATCGCCGACGAGCGTGTCGGTCACGGTGATGCCGCCATCGGCGTACCGCACGTCACGCCGGTGTACGGTGCTCGAGCGAAAGCCCTGTACCTCGCCGGCGATTCGGTCGGCGGCGAACAGGACGTCGTGCAGCACGGCGCGACCGCCGATACGATGGCTCTTCCACAGCTCGTGCTGATCGCGACCGCCGACGGTGACGGTGTTGTGCGCGGCGGTGCTGCGGCAGTAGCGACGGTCGTCGCCTTCGACGTACGTGCCGACGCCGGCATCGACGAGCACGCGCGTCGTTCCGATCGACAGCTCGAGCGAGAGACAATCCCCATGCACGTGGCCGACTTGGTGCGGCAGGCCGACGCCGCCGCGATTCCACAGCAGCGTGAACGGACCCCACACGCGTCGCGCGAAGCCGCTCGGTACGCACGTCGCATCGCCGCACGTGAGCGAGTGACCGAGTCGCTGCGCGAGCGTCCGCGGCGTCACCGGTGCGCCGAGCTGACTGTCGCCCCACAGCGCAACGTCGCCGTCCGGATGCGTGAACGCGTCGGTCGCCGTCATCATGCGCCCGAGCACGACGCGCAGCGGATCCGCGAGTCCCGGCATCCGTGGCTCGGCGAGCGCGACGACCTGGGCGAGCTGCTCGGCGAGCAGGCAATGATAGGTCGGCGTGCGCTCGCCGTGCACGCCGTCGGTCGCGACCTGCTCGCGCACGATCGCGAGCAAACGCGCCGCCGACTCCTCGCGCAATCGCGTCGGCACATGACCGACCAGCGCGAGCGACCCCGCCGCGAGCGCGACCGCGTTCGTCCACAGATGATTGCCGTCGATGTGGACCTCGACGTGCTCCGCGAGATGTTGGAGCTGCGCGCTCATCGACGCGAGCACCGCCTCGAGCTGAGCCGCGTGCAGCGAGCCCCCGTGCCGCCCGAGCCAGCCGATCCAGTGCAGGAGGCGCAACGACGTCGGATACGGCTCCCAACCGACACCGCTGCGATGCTCTTCGATCCAGTCGAGCATCGTCGCGCGACCGAGATCGACGTCGCACTGTGGCGCGCCGATCCAGCCGTGGTAGTGCAGCGTGTAGAGCCACAGCGGATCGCCTTCGCTCTCCCAACCGAAGCGCAGTGGATCGTGTGCGGGTTGGCCGACGAGTTGCACACCGTCGTCGTCGACGGTGCCTTCGGTGCTCGGACCGGTGAAGCCTTCGGGGATCGAGAGCGCATCGCAGCCCGGTGCACGCGATTGTGTCGGCGTGCGCGCCGGTCCACTCGATCGCTGCCTCGCGAATGCGACGAGCTGCGTCGGCCGCAAATACATCGCGGATCGCAGAGTCGGACCGACGAGGGCGATCGCGCGGCGCAGACGAGACATGAACCAGGTCGCCGACCTTAGCGCGGCCCGCACCGAGGACAAGCACCGTGGCCACAACCGTAGCCGCACTTCGAGCGGTCGCGCATGATCGCGGGACGCGCCGCAGCGCGCGATTTCGTCGTGATTCCCGTCGCTTCATCCCGTGTGGGTCGATGTCCCACTGCTTGCAGACGGGGCCCGTATGCGCCCCCGAATCCTCTCGCTGCTCTTCCCGCTATTCGTCGCGTGCACCGCCGATTCCACCGCCGATTCCACCGCCGATTCCACCGGTGGGGCTGCGGGCGGCACGACCGATGATCGCGGCACGCTCGGCAAGGCTGACATCGTCGGCACGTGCGAGCTCCCGAACGGCAACGACAAGTGCGGCGGCCACGGCCTCGGCAACTGCTGGTGCGACGACGCGTGTGTCGACTACGGCGATTGCTGCAGCGATGCGGACGAGGTCTGCGGGATCGAGCAGCCCGCCCCCGAAGGTGAGCCGTGTGGCGGCAAGCTGAACCCGCCGTGCGACGAAGGCGAGCTGTGCATGTGGGACGTCGAAGAGATGTGTGGCGCGGCCGATCATCTCGGCGAGTGCGTGACCCAGCCGCAGATCTGCACCAAGGAGTTTCTCCCGGTGTGCGGCTGCGACGGCAACACGTACAGCAACGCGTGCCACGCCCATGCGGCCGGCACCAGCGTGTCCGCCGACGGTGCATGCGAACAGGAGCCGTCGCAGTTCTGTGGGGGCTTCGGCAACCTGCCGTGCGACGCTGGCGAGATCTGCGTCGACGATCCGAACGACGGCTGCGATCCGAACAACGGCGGCGCCGACTGTGGCGGCATGTGCGTGCCTGCCGAAGAGCCGATCGACACGTGCGGGCCGATCGTGAACGACTACGAGACCGAGCTCGCCGAGATCATGGCGTGCGAGACCGACGACGAGTGCGGTCAGGTGCTCGTCGGCACGAGCTGCGGTTGCACGCGCAGCCTCGTCGCTCGCAATGATGCGGACCTCGCCGACCTCGAAGAGATCCGCACGAAGGCGGAGGTGAACGAGTGTTCGCTCGGTGGCATCAGCACGTGTGACTGCCCCGCAGCCGACGGCTTCGCGTGCGAGCAGGGCAGCTGCACCTGGAACTACACCAGCGGCTGAAACGTCGCGTGGCGGCGCCGCGTCGGCGGCTCGACAGACCGGATCGCTGCGGCGGCGCGTTGGGACGCCTGCCGCATGTCACGCAGAATCCTCGGGGTCCTCCAGCTCGCCGCGATCACCTTCTCGACCCTACCGGGGTGCGCACAGACGCCTGCGACGGTCGAGTCCGCGCAGGCCGTGCACAAAGCCGATGCGGGCAAAGTCGAGGACGGCACACGGACCGTCGCGAACGCGCCGAAGCCGACCGGCATCGTCGCCGATGCACGCAGCTCGGCCGAAACCATCGACGCACCGAATGCCGTGTCGCCTCCGCCCCATCCGGGGCCGGAGCCGATGCAGGAGGAGAGCGAGAAGAACGACAAAGCCTCGACCGCGACGCCGATGCCGACGAGGCTGAGCGGCGGTGCGGGCATCGCTCGCAGCCCTTGGGGTGGCGTTGCGCCGACCGACGACGGCCAGGGCGGCGAGGACTACGAGCACGTCGAAGAGAACAAGTTCGTCGCGGTCGCCGACGATCCGCGATCGACGTTCTCGATCGACGTCGACACCGCCTCGTACAGCAATATGCGTCGCTTCCTCACCGACGGCACGCTGCCGCCGGCCGACAGCGTGCGCGTCGAAGAGATGATCAACTACTTCGACTACGACTACGCGGCTCCCGAGGGCAGCGCGCCGTTCTCGATGACGCACGAGGTGTCGACGTGTCCGTGGAACGACGATCACCTGCTGGTACACGTTGGCCTGCAGGGCCAGGAGATCGACGAGCGTGACGTGCCGGCACGCAACCTCGTGTTCCTGCTCGACGTGTCCGGCTCGATGAACAGCCCCGACAAGCTGCCGCTGCTCAAGCGTGGCCTCGGCATGCTCGTCGACAACCTGCGCAAGCAGGACCGCATCTCGATCGTCGTGTATGCCGGTGCGTCGGGCCTCGTGCTCGAGCCGACGGCGGACAAGGCGGAGATCCTCGCCGCGCTCGAGCGACTCGAGTCGGGCGGATCCACCAACGGCGGCGCCGGCATCGAGCTCGCGTATCGTATGGCCAGCAAGACGATGATCGAGGGCGGCATCAACCGCGTCATCCTCGCGACCGATGGCGACTTCAACGTCGGTACCACCGATCAAGCCGCGCTCGTGAAGATGATCGAGGACAAGCGCAAGTCCGGCGTGTTCTTGTCGGTGCTCGGCTTCGGCACCGGCAACCTCAAGGATGCGACGATGGAAAAGCTCGCCGACAAGGGCAACGGCAACTACGCGTACATCGACTCGGCCGCCGAGGCGAAGAAGGTGCTGGTAAAGGAAGCCGGCTCGACGCTCGTGACGATCGCGAAGGACGTGAAGATCCAGGTCGAGTTCAACCCGAAGGAGGTCGCGTCGTTCCGGCTCGTCGGCTACGAGAACCGCAAGCTCGCGCACACCGACTTCAACGATGATACGAAGGACGCTGGCGAGATCGGTGCCGGTCACTCGGTGACCGCGCTTTACGAGGTCGTGCCGGTCGGTGCCCGCGATGCGACGAAGACAGGCCTCGATCCGCTGAAGTACCAGGAGATCGCGCCCGCGACGAAGCCATCGGGTGCTGCCGACAGCGGCGAGCTGATGAACGTGAAGATCCGCTACAAGAATCCGACCGGCGACTCGAGCGAGCTGCTCACGTTCGCGATCGAGGCCGAGGATCGCTCGCTCGCCGATACCACCGACGATTTCCGCTTCTCGGCTGCCGTCGCGGAATTCGGCATGCTGCTGCGCAACAGCCACCAGCGCGGCGATGCGAGCTTCGACGAGGTGATCGAGCTCGCGACCAAATCCCTCGGCAAGGACAGCGACGGTCATCGTGCCGAGCTCATTCGCCTCGTCGAGGCGGCAAAGCGGCTGTCGAGTACGCGCGGGAAGTGACGCGGTACGGTTTGTTGCGGGTCGAGGCCGGGCGTGCGTCCGGGAAGATTGAAACTTCACTCGTGGCGGAGCGCCTCGATTGGATCGAGGCGCGCCGCTCGAATCGCGGGATACAGCCCCGACACCAGCCCGACGCTGATCGACACGCCGGTCGACAGCGCGATCGACGAGAGCGTGACCACCGTCGGCCAGTCCGCCCATGCCGCGATCACATCCGCAATGCCGACGCCGAGTCCGATGCCCGCGGCGCCGCCGAGCAGCGACAGCGCGAACGCGGTCAGCAAGAACTGAAACCGGATGTCGCCGCGCCGGGCTCCGACGGCGCGCCGAATCCCGATCGCACGGGTCTGCTCGACCACCGACGCGAGCATGATGTTCATGATGCCGATGCCGCCGACGAGCAGCGAGATGCCGGCGATGCAGCCCATCACCATATCGAACAGGCGTCGGGTCTCGCGGCTCTGGGCGAGCAGCGCTTCGGGCACGACGATCTCGTAGTCGTCCGCGCCGCCGTGCAGCCGATCGAGCAGGCCGGCGACGACGGCCGCGACCTCGCCCGGCGCAGAACCGTCGCGCGTGCGGATCGTGATCTCCGCGAGCGGTGCGTCGAGCGGATCGTGCTCGAACTTGCGCTGCGCCGTCGACAGCGGCGTGAAGATCTGTCGCGCGCGCGACGTGACGGCGATGCCCCCGGTGCCGCCGACGCGGGTGTCCTCGCTGCTCTCCGCCGCGAGCACGCCGATCACCTCGAGCCACACGTCGTTGACCTTCACCGCGCCGCCGAGCGCCATGCCGGCCCCGAACAGCTCGCGGCGCGCGACCGCACCGAGCACGCAGACCTGCGCGTGATGGCGCTCGTCCTCGCGATCGATCCACCGGCCCTCGGCGAGCTGCATCGCAGCGAGGTCCTCCATCTCGGGCGACACGCCGAACACCTGCGACTCGGTCTTGCCCGTCGGCGACAGGATCTTGTACGGCTCGATCTCGACCTTCGGCACGACCAGCTCGGCGTCCGGCACCGCTTCGATGATCGCGTCGACATCGCGTAGCGACACACCGATCGACTTCTTGCGGATCTCCGGCAGCTCCTCGGTCTCGATCTCCTTCGCCTGCACGAGCACGTTGCGCACGCCCATGCGATCGATGAGCCCGAGCGCCTGCTGCTCGGCACCCGCGCCGATCGACAGCATCGAGATCACCGCACCGACGCCGAACATCATGCCGAGCGTCGTCAACGCTGTGCGGAGCTTGTGCTCCCCGAGGTTCTCGACCGCCGCGATGAACGCGTCGACGGTGCGCACTACTCGTTCTCCTTGCTGGCCGCCTTGGTGTCGGTTTTGCCGTCGGTCGCAGCGAGCAGCTCGCTCGCGGCGCGCGACGGATCACGCAGCGCGATGTGCTCGCCGGGCTCGATGCCCGACGTGATCACCACACGCCCCGCACTCGCGGCGCCGAGCTTCACCTCGACCGGCTCGAACCCGGTCGCGTTCTTGCGATAGACGACCGTCATGCCGCCTTCCTCGAACACGGCCTGACGCGGCACGACGATCACGTTCGGTCGCTCGATGCGGATCGTCGAGCGAACGCGCTGGCCGACACGCATGCGATTGGTGTCGGTCTGCTCGAGCGTGAGCTTCACACCGAAGTAGTGCACCGGGACCTCGGGATGCTTCGGCTGCGCGAGCGTATCGACGCGGCCGATCGTCGCCTTCCAGATCATGTCCGGCTGCGCGTCGATCACGACCTCGGCGGGCAGCGCGGTTGCGAGGTCGCCGGCGTCGGCCTCGAGCACGAACACCTCGGCCTCGAGCTTCGTGACGACCGGCAGCTCCGCGATCTGTTGGCCGGGCCACGTCGTGTCACCGACACGTATGGTGCCGCCGCGCCAGTCGCGGCTGAGCACGAATACCCCCGCGTGCGGCGCTGTGACCTGGAGCTGCTGCAGGCCTTGCTCGGCGTGCGCGACGGACTTCTCGTGGTGGCCGCGCGCGATCCGGTGCAGCTCGATCTGACTGGTCGCGACCTTGCGCTCGACCTGTTGCACACCGCGCGCGTGATCGACCTTCGCCTCGGCGAGCTCGAGGTCGATCGTGTTCTCCGCAATCTCGTTGCGAGACAGGATCGTCTCGTCGAAGACCCCGAACTCGCGCGCGACGTCGGCCTCGTGCACCGACAGCTTCGCCGTGCGATCGCGGCGATTCTGCGTCGCCGCGGTCTCGATCGAGACCTTGCCGATCTGCCGCTCGTCGGTCGTGACGTCGTCCTTGCTGTCGGCGAGCCGCCGTTCCATCTCGCTCGGGTCGAAGCGCACCACGACATCACCGGCCGCGACCGCGACCCCGTCATCGGCGAGCCACGCGATCTTCATCGGTCCGTTCGCGTCCTGCGGCGCGCCGACCGGCGTCGCCTCGACCGCGCGCAAGAGGCCCTCGGCCCGGACCTCGCGCACGAACGTCGCCGGCTCGCCGACCTCGATCGTCGGCACGTCGCCGGGGCCCGCATCGGCCTGGGCGCAGGCCCAAACCGGCAACAAGACCGGCAACAAGACTGGCAACAAGACTGGCAACGACACCAGCAACGACACCAGCAACCTCGCGAGCCGCCATACCCATCGTCGCATCACTGTGGCACCTCGGCGGCGCGCACGACCTGATCGCCCACGCCCACGCCGCTCGTGACGATGATCCGCTCGGCATCGCGTGCACCGAGCTCGACCGCGATCGGCACGAGATCGTCACCGTCGCGGCGATACACGACCGGGCCGTCGGCGGTCGGCACGACGGCGTCGAGCGGCAGCAGCAGCACGTCGTCGTGACGCGCCGTCTCGATGCGCCCACGAAAGCGCATACCCGGTCGCAGCTTCACGCCGCTCGCGGCGACGATGCCGATCTCGAGCTTTGCGATCTTGAGCGGGTTCTTCTGCGACGCGCGCTGCACGGTGTCCGAGATCTTGTCGACGCGTCCGCGGATCTCGAGGTCGGTCTGCGCGTCGAGACGCAGCGACACCTCTTGCGCGAGCGCAACCCGGGCGATGTCGACCTCGTCGATCTCGCCTTCGGCCATCATCGTGTCGAGCGACACGACCTGCAGCAGGCTCTCGGCCCGCCACGCGCTGTCGCCGACCTTCTTCTTCTTGCCCTCCCAGTCGGTCGGATAGATGACCGTACCCGCGCGGGGCGAGAGCATCGTCATCTGCTCGATCGACGTGTTGATCTGCTGCACGCGGTTCTCGGCGCGGTCACGCTTGCTGCGCCATGCCGCGACCTCGGCGGCATCGCGAGCGGCGGAGGACTTCGACTTGCGCTGCAGGTGCGCGACCTTCTTCTGTGCGAGATCGAGATCGTGACGCGCCTTGCTGAGCTCGATCACCGACGTGATCCCCGGCGGCGCATCCGCCTTGACCTTCGCCTTGCGCAGCTCGGCCTCGGCCTCGGCGATCGCGAGGCGCTCGTCCTGCCTCGCGACGCGCATGCCGGAGATTTTCAGCTCGAGCTGCACCGCCGCCGCGTCGCGCTCGGCGACTTTGTCGTCGAGTCGGCGCTGTAGCTCGGTGGCGTCGAGCATCAGCACGGGTGCACCCTTCGCGATCTCCTCGCCCTCGGGTGCCATCATCGCGATCTTGAAGTTCCACATGTCCGGCACCGGCGGCGGCGTCACGGTCTCCGAGTCGACGGCGCGGATCGTGCCCGAGACGTCGACGGTGACGAGCATCGCGCCGCGCACGGCGGAGAGATCGTCGTCGGCAGCGCGCGCAGGCGCACACGCGGCGAGGCCGAGCACGATCGCGAGGCGACGGATCATCGCGGCGGCACCTCGATGGCGAGCGCGGCGCCTTCGTCGACGCCACTGGTGACCGCGCAGACCTGTGCGTTGCAGGCCTCGATCGCGAGCTCGGATGTGCTGCCGTCGGCGAGTTGCGCTCGGGCGGTCGTGCCTTCCCACGCGATCGCCGAGCGTGGCACGAGCAACGCGTCCTCGATCGCGTGCGTGTCGACCTCGACGCGGACGCTGAGGCCCGGTCGCAGCTTGCCCGGCGGGTCGCCTTCGATCTCGACGAGCACCACGAAGTAGCGCCGCGTCGATTGCTGCGCGACCTCGTGCGCGACGCCGCTGACCGACACGATGTGACCAACCAGCGGTACGTCGGGCCACGCATCGACGAAGCACGTCGCACGCTGGCCGGGCACGACGCGGCCATCGTCGACGTCGTCGAGCCGCGCGCGCACGACGAGCCGCGAGAGATCGGGCAGACGCGCGACGGTGAGGCCCGGCCACACGTTGTCGCCGACCTGCAGCTTGCGGCCCTCCCACGGGTGCTCACCGACCAGGAAGATGCCGCTACGAGGTGCGACCAGATCGAGACCACCGAGCTGATCGAGCGCCGCTTTGTAGCCGCGCTCGGCCTTGTCGTAGGCGATGCGCTTGACCTCCGCCTCCAGCGACGCGGCGCCCTTGGCCGCCTGTGCGTCCGTGGTCGCGGTCGCGAGTGCGACGCTCGCCCGCGCCTTCGCGAGCCCGAAGTTGTGGGCCTCACGGCGCGACAAGAGCTGCGCGGGCACGGTCGCGTCGAGCTCGGCCTTGGCGAGCGTGATGCGCTGCTTGTCGACCTCGAACGTCTTGTCCTCGATCGCGACCTGGCTCTTCGCACCTTGCTCGACGAGCGCGTTGCCGGCCTCGACGACGGAGAGCTCGAGCTCGCGCACCCGCTCGACGACCTGCGCCGTGTCGAAGCCGACCACGCGATCACCCGCCTCGACCAGCGCACCGTCCTCGGCGAGCCAGCGAACTGCGAGGTTCCAGTCCTCGGTGCGCGGTCCCGACAGGTGCACGGAGTCGGCGGCATCGATCTCGCCGGTGAGCACGAGGTTTTGCATGAACGCGCCGCGCGTCACCTTTGTCATCGGTGTGCTCGCTGGTGCTGCGCCCGCAGGCGTGCACGCTGCGAGCAACGCGAACCGCAGCGCGCTCGCGCATGGGGAAAAAGCTCCGCTTCTACGCATGCGGACCGACCTCCGCGATCGCGCTCGCGACCTCGCGCCCCGGACCATCGGCGACGACCTTACCCTCGGCGAGTCGGATCGCCCGCGGACACACCGCTGCGACCGACGGCTCGTGCGTCACGACCACGATCGTATGGCCTTTGCCGTGCAGCTCGTCGAACAGCGCCATGATCTCGCGCTCGGTCGCGGTGTCGAGGTTGCCGGTCGGCTCGTCGGCGAGCAGCAGCGTCGGCTCACCGACGAGCGCGCGTGCGATCGCGACGCGCTGACGTTGACCACCCGACAGCTCGTGCGGCCGGTGCTTGCTGCGATCCGCGAGCCCCACGCGCGCGAGGGCATCGAGCGCAGCGCGACGACGACGGCTGCGCGGCATGCCGCGATACACGAGCGGCAGCTCGACGTTTTGCAGCGCAGAGGCGCGCGGCAACAGCTGGAAGCTCTGGAACACGAAGCCGATGTGACGATTGCGGATCCCCGACAGCGCGTCGTCGCCGAGGCCCTGCACGTCGTCGCCATCGATGCGAATGATCCCGGTGCTCGGCCGATCCATGCAGCCCAGCAGGTTCATCAGCGTGGTCTTGCCCGAGCCCGAGCGGCCCATGATCGCCACATACTCGCCCGCGTCGATACGAAAGCTGACGCCGGCCAGTGCAGCAATCGTGTCGTTGCCCATCCGGTAGTTACGGGTGAGGTCGACGACTTCTAGGATCGAGCGGCCCACGTTCGCCCGAGCGTGACACGGCCTGGCGCCAAAAGGTTCCCCGCAGATCCACCCCAAGGTATCTGGGTTGGGGGGTTGGGGATCCCGAGCCTCAGGCGGCGGGTCGTGACAGGTCGAGCGCGCGCTCGAAGAACGCTGCGTTATCAGTGATGGATTGCAGTCGATGCTCGCGCGCGCATCCGAAGTCGTCTGTCACCTCGGTGCCGATGTCGACCGCGATGCCGATCAATCGGCCGCCCTTGCCCTCGGCCGCGAACGCCCCCGAGCCCATGTCGCCGTGACAATTAGGCACGCCGGACGTCGCCTGCAGCGCGTCCTGGTCGACGCAGCCGGACCAGATCCACCGCCCGCCCGCATCGCCGCGAATCACGTGCAGGTACGCGACGCCGAACACATCGCAGACGGGACGCGTGCGCAGCTCGCTGTCGAGCTCCACGGGATCGATCCCCGTGACCGGCGTGTGCAGCTGCAGCGCGACGAGTGCGTGCGCGGGATCCGTCGCGTCGTCTTGCACGAGCACATCGTCGATCGCGTATCGCTTCTTCCCGCCGGTGTCTCCGAATCCGACGGTGAACCATCCGGCGTCCCAACCCTCGATGCAGCGCGCAGCACTCACCGCGACGTCGGGTGCGACGAGCACCGCGCCACACCACGGCGTGATCGGCGAGTCTTCGTGATCGAGCCACCCCGCCGCCGCGATCGGCAGCGCTCGGGGCGGGGCGGGCTCGCTCTGCGCGCCGTCGACCGCGACATGCGTCGGCAAGTCTTCCTGCGTTTCGCCGGGGTCACACGCGAGCGAAGCACAAGCGAAGCACAAGCCAGAGATGAGGGTGCGGCGCATGTTCCGTCGTGCAGCAAGACATGTTCCAAGCAGCGGATCGTCACGCGTTCGCATCGGTCGACGCGCGCGTATGCTCAGGTGGGGCGATGCTGCTGCGGCGATCGTGATCGATCAGGACTTCGGCGTTGTGCCGCGCAGATGCGTCGCGAAGAACTCACGTACGTGGGCCCAAGCGTCGGTCGCGGCAGCCGTGTCGTAATGTGCGCCCGAAGGGTTCGCGAACGCATGATCTGCGTCGTAGCGCTCGATCACGATCGCCTTGCCGGCTTTGCGCATCGCAGCTTCGAACGCGTCGACGGCCTCGGGCGGGATGCCCTTGTCGCGGTTCGCGAACATGCCGAGAATCGGTGGATCTTCGCGAGCTGGGCAGGCTCGGTCGAGAGACGTCCGTAGTAGATCACCGCGGCGTCGAGATCCGCTTCGGCGATCGCGTGTTGCAGCGACCACGCGCCGCCGAAGCACCAGCCGATCACGCCGCGCCTTTTCGCATCGATGCGTGGATCGTCGGCGAGGAATCGGTGCGCCGCAGCGAGCATCGACTTCGCCTTCGCCTTCGCTTCGTCGACGGACTTCATCGCCGCCATCGCCTCGTCGGGTGTCGTCGCGACCTTGCCCCCATAGAGATCGACCGCGAGCGCGGCGTAGCCATCGGCCGCGAGCCGATCCGCCCAGTGACGAACGTGATCGTTGAGGCCCCACCACTCGTGGATCACGATGACCGCGGGCAACGGCGCGGTCGCGCCCTCGGGCAGCCACACGCGCCCAATGAGAAAAACCCGAGAAGCAGCGTGAGCGCGTGGACACGGAGCATCGACGGACACTACTGCATGCCCCGCGCGCCTGGCACGCGCGGATTTTTCCCGCTACCGTCTGGCCCACGATGCGCGTCCATGGTTTCACCTTGCTGGGCATTCTCGTCGGTGGCGGCTGCTTCAATCCCGATGCGCCCGAGGCCTCGACGTCGAGCGCGGACGAAACCACCGCGGGGCCGTCCGCGACCGAGTCGGGCAGCGATCCGACCACCGCATCCAACACCGAGACGTCCGCGACATCGACGGACCCCTCCGCGACGATGACGAGCCCGGATACTTCGCTCGCGACCTCCGCCGACACGAGCACGACCGACGACACGACGGATCCGACCACCGACACCGACACCGACGGCGCAACCGACGAGTCGAGCACCGGCGGTCCGGTGCTCGACTGCGGCGACGGCATCGAAGCGCCGGGCGAGCTCTGCTTCGACGACGTCGTGCTGCTCGAGAGCAACGACGTCACGTACGACGGCCGTCTGATGGACGTCGATCTCGATGGCGACGGCGACGTCGTCTACCTGATCGGCGACCAGGTCGTCACGCGGCTCGGCACCGGCAAGGGCGTGTTCGGGCCGGCGTTGTTCGGGCTCACGGTGTTCCCGACGAGTGTCGAGGCCGGCGACATCGACGGCGACGGCACGACCGACCTCGCGATCATCCGCAGCTTCGAGGACTCGCTCGAGGTCGCGCTCGGCGACGGCAACGGCGACTTCGTGCTGCAGATGCCTTCGCTCGCCAGCGGCACGTCGCCGACGCAGGTTGTCGTCGGCGATCTCGACGGCAACGACGGCGACGACATCATCGTCGGCGGTGGGGACACATACAACGTCTTCGTCAGCGACGGCGACGGCTCACCGGTGCCGCAGTTCCAGGTCGGCGTCGGCGGTCCGATCGTCGCGCTCGGCCTCGGCGAGTTCGATGGTGACGGCGACGCGGACATGATCTTCGTGCGGACGCTGGGCGCCGTCTCGTCGATGTTCGTGCGCCTCGGCGACGGTGACGGCACGTTCGGCTCGGCGGTCCCGATCGACGTCGACGGCGACACCCCGCGGGCGACCGTCGGTGGCGACCTCGACGGCGACGGCAACGGCGACATCGTCCACGTCGACAGCGACCTCGATCTCGTCTACGTGTTGTTCGGCAACGGCGCGGGCGGCTTCGACGATCCCGTCGGGGTTGCGACCGACGTCGAGCCCCAGCAGGTCGTCGTCGTCGATCTCACCGGCGACGGACATCTCGACGTCGCGGTCGGGCACGGGGAGGGTGCCTCGGTGTGGATCTATCCGAACGACGGCGCGGGCGCGCTCGGTGAGCCGCTGCCGATCGCGTTGGTCGGTCCCGTCGACTCGCTTGCGTCCGGCACGGGCAACTCCGACGGCGTACCGGATCTCATCACCACCGACACGAACAACGAATACGTGACGGTGGTGCTGTCGACGCCGTAGTCATGCTGCGGTTCATCCCGCGGCTGTTGCGGTTCTGCGGGCGCGTGCTCAGCGAGTTCCGCCGCAATCGCGGTTTTTTGCTCGCGGGCGCACTCGGCTACAACACGCTGCTCTCGATCGTCCCGCTGTTCGCATTGGTCGTCGTCGTGCTCTCGACGGTGATCGATGGCGCCGTCCTCGTCGAGGTCGTCGGCGCGCAGGTCGATGCGCTGCTGCCGGGCCGTTCCGGTGTGGTGACCGAGGCGTTCGCTGCGTTCGTCGACAAGCGCGCGGCGATCGGGGTCGTCGGTTTCGGCGTGCTGCTCTTTTTCAGCGCGGTCGCGTTTCGCATGCTCGACGAGGCGTTCGCGATTGTGTTCCAGCGCAACCGCAGGGTGCGGGCGGCGCACCGCTTTCGTGCGTTCATCCTGCCGCTCGCGTACGTGTTCCTCATCGGCGTCGGCGTGCTCGCGCTGACGCTCGTGATGATCGCGTTCGACGCGTTGCCCGAGCAGGGTGTGCGCTGGTTCGGCCTCGCGATCGGTGCCGATACGGCGGTGCCGCTGATCAAGAGCCTCGCGTTCGTCGGTCTCGTGCTGCTGGTGTCGTCGTTCTACTGGGCGATGCCGGTCGCCCACATCGCACCGCGGCGGGCACTGATCGGCGGCCTCGTCGCGTCGCTGATGTGGGAGGCGGTGCGGTCGATCATGGTCTGGTACTTCGAGACCCTGTCGCTCGTCGACATCGTGTACGGCTCGCTGGGCACCGTCATCGTCGTGCTGCTCGGGCTCGAGGTTGCGGCGATCATCTTGTTGCTCGGCGCACAGATCATCGCAGAGCTCGAGCGTGCGGCGTCGCAGGGTCGCGCGTGGCACGAAGGTCCGGCACCCGACCCGATGACGAGCGACGGCACCGGTCTGTAGATCTGCGGTGCTTCAGCGCTGCGCTTGCTGCCCAAGGTTGGGCGAGTTGCCCGTCATCGGTCGGCGGCGATCGTCGCGCACGCATCGTTCGACGGTGGCACGTCGGTTGCTGAGCACGCGCGGGCGACCATGACCACGATCACGATCACGACCTCACTTTGTGCCGCCGGCGTCATCGGCCTCGTGCTCACGATCGCCTGCGCGAAGGACTTCGAGCCTGCACAGCCGTGGTATCTGCCGGCGGGCGCCGCCGCCGACGACGACGACGACGGCGCGGCGCAGGGCGAGTCCGAGGACTCGGATGCTGCGGACGATGGTGACGACGGCGAGCCGCCGGCCGATCCGGCCGATGACGGTGCCGACGAGCCGGCGCAGGACACGGGCGCGCCTGCGGACGATGGTCAAGCGGAGGCGGGATCGGGCGAGGTCGGAGATGCACCACCGCAGTCGCCGTACCAAGGCGGCTGGGACATCGGTGATTGCCAGGGCGAGGTCGGCTCGGCGACGAACGATCCGGGCGGTGCGCTCGCGGATCTCACGTTCACCGATCAGTTCGGCGACGAGGTCCGTCTCTACGACTTCTGCCACAAGGCGATCTGGCTCATCGAAGGCGCGTTCTGGTGCGGTGCGTGCCTCGAGGAGGCCGCCGGTCTCGAGACGACGTACCAGAAGTACAAGGATCGCGGCCTCATCATCATCAGCGTGTACGCGGAGAACGACTACGGCTCACCGCCGTCCCCGAGCGAGCTCGCGACGTTCGGCGACAGCTACGGCATGACGTTCCCGGTCGGCACCGATCCGGGCTGGAACCTCTACGACACGTTCTGGGACTCGAACTTCACGCCGGTGAACATGCTCATCGCACCGGGCATGCAGATCGTCCACGAAGACTGGGTCTCCGACGCCGACATCGAAGCCGTACTTCCTGGTTAGGGCCCCGGTCGGCGGGCGGAACGTACGAGCTGGTCGAGGCTCGCGGGGTCGGCCGACGCCGACGGAAACACCGGCCTGCACGAGGCCCGATCCGCGACCGAGCTCACCGCCGCAGCAGCCCGACCGTATCGACCACCGACGGCCGATCGAACAGCTCACGCCGCAACCGGCTGAAGCTCCGATGCGCGACCAGGATCACCACGATGTCCGCAGTACGTAGCGCCGACTCGGCACCCTCGAGCGCGACACCGTCGATCGGACAGCGCTGCAGATGCGGCTCGACCACGACGAGCTCGCCGAGATCGGCAGCCGCGAGCTCGCGCACCACCTCGAGCGCGGGGCTCTCGCGGATGTCGTCGATGTCGGGCTTGTACGTGATGCCCATGCACGCGATCTTCGGCCGCCGGAAGCGCTGCGCGAGCACGCGCACCGACTCCACCACCTGATGCGGACGCGCATCGTTGACGCGCCGCGCGGCTTGCAGCAGCGGCGTGCGCTCGGGCGCCGCGGCGACGATGAACCACGGATCCACCGCGATGCAGTGCCCGCCGACGCCGGGACCCGGCCGCAAGATGTTGACGCGCGGATGACGATTCGCGAGCCGAACCACCTCCCACACATCGAGGTCGAGCTTGTCGCACACGTTCGCCAGCTCGTTCGCGAACGCGATGTTCACGTCACGGAACGCATTCTCGGAGAGCTTCACGAGCTCGGCGGTGTCGGCCGTGCAGCGCAGCACCTCGCCGGTCACGAACCGCTCGTAGAACGTCGCGGCCGCCTCGGTGCAGGCCGGCGTCACGCCGCCGACGACGCGATCGTTCTCGACGACCTCGCGGATCACGGCGCCGGGCAACACCCGTTCAGGCGCGTGTGCGACGAACACGTCACGACCCGCGACGAAGCCGGCCTCGGCGAGGATCTTCGCGACCAGATCGCGACTCGTGCCGGGCGGGCTCGTCGACTCGAGCACGACGAGGTTCCCCGGTCGCAGCACGGGGATGAGCGCGCGCGTCGCCGCCTCGACATACGAGAGATCGGGCTGGTGCTCGGCACCAAACGGCGTCGGCACGCAGATGAGAAACGCGGATGCCGGCTGCGGCTCGGTGAACGCACGCAGACGGCCCGCCTGCACCGCGGCGCGAACCAACGCATCGAGCTCGGGCTCGACGATGTGGATCTTCCCCTCGTTGATGGTCGACACCACGTCTTTCCGTGTGTCGACACCGGCGACTTTCAGGCCCGAAGGGCCGTGAGGATTAATTTGTCCGCGGGTCGCGAGCACCGCCGCAGTCGGCAATCCCACGTAGCCGAGGCCGAGCACACATACGTCGTGAACCACTTCAGAAGTGACCATCTACAAGACTCCATGTCATGCTAAGGCTCGAGTCGTGATCGCGTCTACGTATAGCCGCATCGGTGGGATCGAGCGTCGGCGATGAACGCCGCGCTCGGCACCCTGTGGTTGGGCGCGCTGGTGACGTTCGCCATCGTCGCGGGCACGATGCCGCTGGTCCTTCGCGCGTGGCGGGCCCTGGGCCGTCGCGACGACGAGGTCAGCCTCCGCAAGGTGCACACCGGCCAGATCCCGCGCGCCGGTGGGCTGGTGATCCTCGTTGGCTTCGGCGTCATGCTCGTCGTCGGCCTCGCCGGTGTCTCGTCGCTATCGGCGACGCACGAGCTGTTCAGCGTGACACCGCTGACGGGTGCACTCATCGGTGCGCTCATCGTCGGGCTCACGGGTGCGTACGACGATCTGATCGGTCTGCGTCCGCGCACCAAGCTCGTGATGCAGCTCGTCGCGGCCACGGTCGCGGTGCTCTACGGTCTGCACTGGCCGGCGCTCGAGCTGCTGCTCGGCTGGCAGTACAACTGGCTCGCGACGCTGCTGACGATCGCGTTCCTCGTCGCGACGGTCAACGCCGTCAACATGATGGACGGGCTCGACGGGCTCGCGGCCGGCATCTGTCTCATCGGCTTCGGCACTGTGGTCGCGTCGATCTTCGCGGACCCGACCGTGATGCCGAGCGCGCTCGCGGTCGGCTGGGCGGCGGCGTGTGCCCTCGGTGCGACCGGTGGATTCCTGCTGCACAACCGTCATCCCGCGAAGGTGTTCATGGGCGACGCGGGCAGCTACCTGCTCGGCTTCTTGCTGCCGGCACTGCTGCTGCAGGTCGAGCCGGTGCGCTGGCGCGTACCGGAGATCCAGCTGTCGATCGCGATCTTGCCGCTGACGGTCCCGCTGTTCGACATGACGCTCGCGATCCTGCGACGCACGCTTCGCGGCCAGCCGATCTTCAGCGGCGATTCCGATCACGTGCACCACCGCCTCATGGCGGCGGGCTTTTCCCACGCGCGCGCGGTGACGGTGCTGTGGGTCTCGTCGCTGATGTTCGCGGGGCTGACGTACGCGAACGTCGTCGGCGTCGGTGGTTGGTGGACGCTGCTCGGCACGTTCGTCGCGGTGCTGCTCGCATCGGTGCTACTCGGCTACCACCGCATGCTCGCGCAGCTGCCGGCGTTCACCGGCGAGCGATTCCTCGGCTGGCGCGATCGCAGGCGCGAGGTGATGGAGATGCTCGACGCAATCGAGGCCGTGCGGCAATCGGGCAGCGATCGTGGCGAAGAGCGGTGGCGTCGCGTCGCACCGGACGTCGCGCTCGTGCTCGGACGGCTCGGCATCCCGGCGTTCCAGATCCGTCGTCACGACACGGTCGTCGTCGGCACCGGCGATGCGAAGGATGCCTGGGCGTGGCTCGGGCTGCCGCTGCCAGGCGAGGACGGCGGCGAGCTGCGGCTCGCGCTCGCGATTCGTCTGCCGGACCTGCAGCAGGAGCGGCTGATGCTGATCGAGCGCACCGTCATCGCCGTCGCGGGTGGTGGGCAGGCAGCGCGTCAGCTCTCGGTCGTGCGCGAAGACGACGCGAGCGTCGCTAGAATCCACGGCTAGTTCCGACCCACGGCGCGAGCACGATCATGAGGCGAGGTCGCATCCTCGCCATGGTGAAGCGCCGCCGTCGCAGCCGTCGATCGAGGCGCAAGGCCCTCACCTCATCGAGAAGCGCGGGGGGCCCCCGGCGGGCGTACACCACCGGGACGCAAGCGCGGGTCGTTCGGACGCATCGGCGCGGCGCGGGGCTGCGTCACCTTCGGCATCGGACCGGTCACGTGGAGGTCGAAGTTTGCGTCCTTGCGCTTCACGATGACCATGGTCGGAGCGCGCTCGGCCACGAGACCGATGATGGTCGGCAACTCGATCTCGCCGCTGCGCAGGCCCGGGATCGAGCCGGCGTCGACGGCGATCGACGCCGCCACGAGCTGATCCGTCGTCTTGCTACCCGGGGTCGCGCCCTTGGTTGCCTCGATCCACCGAATCAACGCGTTGCTCGCGTCGGGTCCGATCGCAACCATCACCGCGCCCGCGTGCGCGGAACCGCCGAACGCGATGCGGAGATCGCCACGCTCGTCGAGCAAGGCGGCGAGCTCGGAGGGGAGCTGCTTCTTCGCGTTCTCGAGCGCGAGCACGTGGACCGTCACGCCCGCAGTGACGGATCGATTGCGCTTCCACCGGAGCTTCGGCACCGACACGCCGAACGTTCGCGCGAGGTCGAGGTTGTCCAACACCGACTCGATCAGACTCGTTGCGGACCAGGCGGCCTTGCTCGGATCGTCGGAGCCGAGCGCGAGCATGAGGTGACCCTTGGCGCCCACGCCCGCCATCACGCGACCGTTCCAGCTGCGGAGCACCGCCTTGTAGCGCTTGAGCATGTCCTCGAGCACACCGCGCACGAGGAAGTTCTGCTTGTCCACGGTGCGGCTCGCGTCGGCGATCATCGTCTTCACGACCGCGTCGTGCTTCGCGTAGCGACTCGCCGCGCCGACGGCGAGCTCGGGGAACGCGAGGATGCCCGTGAGCGCGCCCTCGGTGATGTCCTCGAGACCTTCGATCTGGCCACCACCCTCGGTGGTGACGTGGAAATCGTCGACGCCACGACCGATGAGACTGACGCGATCGAACGGGAACTCTGGGACGCCCTTGCGGATCTGCGCGCCGTCGACGGTGAGGAACAGCGCGTCCTTGCCGTACGCGCTGCCGAGCTCGCGTGCGGTCGCGAGGCCGCGCTCGTCAACCGCGAGCGTGAGCGTCGCGCTGCCGCGATCGAGCAGTGCGAGTCGCGGCGGCTGCGGATCGAGGTCGGCGCCCTCGGTCGGCTTGATCAGCTCGACTGCGCCGAACGAGCCGACGGCCGGCTTTCCGGCGAGCAAGCGCTCGACGTCGAGCACCGACGAGCGGCGGATCGCGAGGCGGATGACGAGCTGGTTCTCGACGATCGCGGCGGTCCACGGCCGCGAGAGATCGACCTGCTCGTAGAACCCGACACCGTAGCCCGTCGGTGCGGCTTGCATGAGTGACTTCAGCACCGCGCGCGGCTCGGTGCCCTGACCGGTGAACGAGCCGATCGCCGCGAGTGCGATCTCGGGACTCGCGACGTGCACGGCGAATGCGGGCTTCGCCGGCAGCGGCAGCGCCCGCGGCATGCCGCGGGGTTTGCGAGTCTCGCGCTCGACGATCTCGTTGGTGCCGCGCGCCGTCGGCTTCGCTGCCGTCGATCCGGGATCGCGACGACACGCAGGAGCGATCACCGAGCCGGCGACGAGCAGCGATGCAGCGATGAGCTTGGGCCAAGTAGGCATGGGCGCGCGGAAAACCTATCAGTTGTGGTGGGGCTCGGCACGAGGCCTCCAGTCTCGCAGGGTTTGCGCCATCGCGACGACGCTACTTCGTGCGGCGATCGAGCACGCAGCGGAAGCCGACCGACACGTGGCGTATCGCCGCAGGCAGATGTCTGCGCGCCGCGGGGCGGGCGGTGAGCAGGTCGTCGCTCCATGAGCCGCCCTTGACGATCGCGTTGCCGTCTTCGATGTCGCGCGTCCACTCGGCGACGTTGCCACCGGTGTCGTGCACGCCGTGCGGACTGACGGCGCTCGTGCGTGTCGCGACCTCGAGCATGTCGCCGGTACCCGACTCGCGCGTGTTGCCATGACCAGCGACGAACGTCGCGCCCCACGGATATGCGCGACCATCGTCACCACGCGCGGCGCGTTCCCACTGCGCTTCGGTCGGGAGCGATCCGATGCCGCCACGAACCTCGCCCCACGCCGTGCAGAACGCTTCTGCTTCAGCTTGGCTCACGAGCACTGCGGGCTGATCCATTCTGGCGTCTTGCGGGCGACCGGACTTCCACGCAACGCGCTTCGGATCTTCGGAGTCGGTGTGCGGCGTGCGAGACCACGTGTGGGGATCGACCCATGGTTCCGCGGCGCCGGTCTCGTAGACGTACGTCGCGTACTCGGCTTGCGTGACCGGGTGCACCATGATCGCGTACGCGGAGAGGTTGCGCGTGGTGGAGGGGAGCTCGTGTTGCAAACGCTCGCTCGCGGTGCGCATGTCGGCGCCGTGGCGTGCGGCCTCGTCGATCGCTTGGGCGCGCGCGTGGAGCGACGAGCCCATCGTGAAGCGACCGGGGGCGATCGTGACCGTGTCGCCACCGTCGAACGATTGGGTCGCGCAGGCCAGCGGGATTAACACGAGGGCGAGCGGGAGGCGCAGCACCTTCGCGGCATCGGCGACATCGCGGTCGGGGTTGAACCGGCTCGCTACGGGACTCGTACCGAGGCGCTAGAACTCGATGCGCCAGGCGAGTGCGATGCCGCGATTGCGGAAGTAGCCGCGCACGATGTGCCGCTGCTTCAGCTTTCCGCCTCGCCACACGCCGAGCACAGGGAGGCCGGCGATCACCATCGAGCCGACTGCGGACAGGGCCGACTCGCCCGCGTGCGGCCGCAGGAGCGCGACCTCGTCACGGAAGGCCGCGAGCTCGAGCCATGGTGCGGGCTTCGTCGTATCGCCGTCGAGAGACGAGGGCGTCTCGCCGGCCATCATCCACCGGGCCCATGTCAGCTCGCGGCCGAAGCGGGCTTCCTGTCCGCGCCACGGACGGAAGTCGATCGTCGGCTGTACTCCCGTCGTGTGGCTGAGCGTCGCGCCTTCGGTCGGCGGATCCTCGGCTCGCGCGTTGCCGGCGACGAGCAGCACCGCGATGCCGAGGGCGGCGGATGCTGCCCCTCGGACAAGTCGCTGCGCATGATCGGCGGCCCGCATCCCGTTCTCTCGCGCTCTTCCCCAAGAGCGACATCGCACAGCATATCGGCCGCGCGCTCGGTTGGGAATCGCAGACGGGTTGGGATCTGTGCTGCGCGGCAGCGCGTCCTCGTCACGCCGGGCCTGCCGACCCGTCGCCGTCGTCGCGCCCGAAGTCGCGCTTGCCGTGCGTGGGCTTTTTGCCGGTATCAGGTGCTGCGATGGATTCCGCGGCGCTCGGGCTCGCGGAGCACCCGCAGGAACCACATCGCGCCCGCGGCGAGCACCGCGATCGAGAAGCCGCCGCACGCGAGGCCCCACATCCAGTAGGTACCGCCGAGCGCCGATGCCATCACCGCGGTGTCGGACGGCATGGTGCCGCCGCCGGTGACCGCGACGTCGGTGAACAGGTAGTCGGCGCGGGAGAACACCGACAGCGCGAGCTGGGTCGCGAGGAACACGGTGCACAGTTGGGCGGTGCCCGGCGTCGCGCGCACACCGATCGCGAGCACGGCGACGACGAACGCACCCGTGAATACGATGCCGAACGCGTTGCGGATCACCAGCGCGAGGGTGATCGCCAGGGCGACACCGATGAACAGCAAGAAGGCACGCGCGCCCCGGGCCGAGCGCCCGAACGCGAACGCCATCGCGGCGACCACCGCAGGACCGACGAGACCACCGGCCGCCGTCAGCGCGTGCACGACATCGCCGCCGCTGCTGCGATGACTGGCGACGCCCGACCCGTCGGCGTAGATCGCGAGCGACTCGAAGGAGCCGCCGGTGAGCATCGCCGCCACGCCGTGACCGGCTTCGTGGAAGAGCGTCGAGAGCAGCAGCAACGGATACGCGAGCAAGGCGCCGAACGGGATCAGGTACAGCGCGGCGGTGAGACCGATGCTCCACTTGAGTGCGGTGGCCGCCCGTCGTCGTGAGGCCGCATCTTCGAGCCAGTCGAGGTGGTGCATGGTGGTCGCCAGAAGCTCACGTACCAACGCGGCTGTCGGTTTATTTGGACACGTGCCGGCTGCCGGAGCAAGCCGGGCCCGGCGCCGCCCTTTGTCGGGGTACTATCGCCGAACCGAAGCCCCTCGAGGTCGGTGATGATCATCCGTGGCTTGCACATCTGTAGCGTGATCGCGACATTGGGCGCGTGCGGCAACGTGGAGCCGGGCGATCCCTACGTCACGACCGCGCCGGTGACCGTGAGCAGCGTCGGCACCGCCGATACGGGCGCCGACGCGTCGTCG
>Ga0163144_10007648_pt1 | contig 23630 bp, 7 predicted proteins | sample OliLak19BULKMAT1_FD_123175 | JGI IMG/M metagenome (GOLD analysis project Ga0163144, IMG submission 123175) | Freshwater microbial mat bacterial communities from Lake Vanda, McMurdo Dry Valleys, Antarctica - Oligotrophic Lake LV.19.BULKMAT1 | ecosystem: Environmental > Aquatic > Freshwater > Lake...
TAGCCGCAGCCCCATCAGCAGCTTTTACGAATGGACCAGTTTGTAATTTAACAAATACTATTTTTACTTTTACGGGTTCAAAACCTGCAAGCCCTGTTGCGACTTCGTTTAAATGGGATTTTGATGGTGAAGGAACAAGTTTTGCCGAGAACCCAAACAAACTATTAACTATTATTGGTAAGAAAACCATAACGTTGACCGTCACGTCTGACAATGGTTGTTTGGATGTTATTAGCAAAGAAGTAAATGTTAAATTGCAATCTAAAGCAGCTTTCGATGTTATGGATGTTTGTCAAGGTGTGAATGCAGTTTTTACGAATAACTCTTCGGTTTCTATAGGAAATCTGAATTACAATTGGAAATTTGGTGACGGTACTACATCATCTGCCCAAGCACCAAGACACCTTTATACTTCAACGGTCTCTAAAACATACAATGTTACCTTAGTGGCAGTAGTTCCTGGGGGATGTTCGGATTCAATTACAAAAGCAATTTCTGTTAATTCAAGTCCAAACGCCGATTTTAGTTACATCACGAGTGGAAGATTGGTTTATTATAAAGCTTCGGAGGCTGGCAACACTTCATATCACTGGAATTTTGGAGAAGGAGGAACAGCTGAAACGCAAAATGCACAATATCATTATCTTAATTCATTTGAAGCGGGTAAATTTAAAGTTTGTTTATCTGTTAGGAATGCAGCTTCTTGTTTAACAGAGTTTTGTAAAGAATTGGTATTGACCGGTAGTGTTGATAAATTGAACAAGTTAAGTGGTATTAAAGTGTATCCAAATCCAAACAGTGGGAACTTTACGGTGACCGTAGCTGATCCAAAATCAGATATTACAATCAATGTATTTAGTGTTTTAGGAGAATTAGTAAATTCTATAACTACCTCACCTCTTAAATCTGAATACACTATTGATATGAATGTGGCCAATGGCGTTTATTTAGTTAAGGTAAACAACAATGGGTTATCTCATACTGAGAGAGTTACGATTTTTAAATAATTTAATATTTTTAAATAGAAGGCCTCCAAGAGAAACGTTGGAGGCTTTTTTTTAGCTAAATTTTTTGTAGTTCATTTTGACTTCAAGAGCGAGTAATTTTTCAACTATGACAACTAAATCCCACGTGTTTCGCTCAAAAATAATCTTTAATAAATTCGCAAAATTTAATTTAAACAGCCCCTTAACCCAATAAAAAAGCCGTATGATAATTCACCCGGCTTTTTTAAGTGCTTATGTTTAATTTTTAGTATCTGTATTCATTAGATTTGTATGGACCATCAACATTAACACCAATGTATTTTGCTTGCTCAGGTGATAGTTGTGTTAGTTCTGCGCTCACATGGGCTAAGTGAAGTCTTGCAACTTTTTCATCCAAATGTTTTGGCAATACATAAACATTGTTTTCATATTTATCATGATTTTGCCATAACTCAAGTTGCGCCAATATTTGGTTAGTAAATGAGTTAGACATAACGAAGGAAGGATGACCCATTCCAACACCAAGGTTTACTAAACGACCTTCTGCAAGAAGTATAATTTCTTTACCTTCAATATTATAAACATCAACCTGTGGTTTTACGGTGTACATAGTACTGCCATAATTTTGATTTAGCCAAGCTACATCAATTTCATTATCAAAATGCCCAATATTACAAACAACGGCTTTATCTCGCATTTTTTTGAAATGCTCTCTTCTAACAATATTGAAATTACCGGTAGCCGTAACAATGAAATTACATTCCGAAATTGCATTTTCAAGGGTTTTAACTTCATAACCATCCATAGATGCTTGAAGTGCACAGATAGGGTCGATTTCAGTAACCATTACTCTAACACCAGCATTGCGCAAACTGTCAGCACTGCCTTTTCCAACATCTCCATAGCCACACACAACTGCAACCTTACCAGCCAGCATTAAATCCGTACCTCGTCTGATGGCATCAACCAATGATTCTTTGCAACCGTATTTATTGTCAAACTTAGATTTAGTAACGGAATCATTTACGTTAATTGCAGGCATTACAAGTGTCCCATTTTTCAATCTTTCATATAAACGCAGAACACCAGTGGTAGTTTCTTCACTTAGTCCCTTTATTCCAGAGGCTAATTCAGGATATTTATCAAATACCATATTCGTAAGGTCTCCGCCATCATCTAAAATCATATTAAGTGGTTTGCCGTTTTTAAAAGCAAATAGGGTTTGTTCAATACACCAGTCAAATTCCTCATTGTTCATGCCTTTCCAAGCAAAAACTGCTACGCCTTCGGCAGCAATAGCTGCGGCGGCATGGTCTTGTGTTGAAAAGATATTACAAGAAGACCAAGTAACATCTGCGCCTAGCTCGATAAGGGTTTCAATAAGCACAGCTGTTTGGATTGTCATGTGAAGACATCCAGCTATATTGGCTCCTTTCAATGGTTTTTGAGCGCCAAATTCTTTTCTTAAACTCATTAAACCTGGCATTTCGGCTTCTGCCAGCTTAATTTCCATACGGCCCCATTGGGCTAAACTAATGTCTTTAACTTTAAAGTTTTCAGTGATTGTCTGTGTTGTCATGTGTATAATTTTGCAAATATAATATTTTAACTGTATTTTTTCCGTTTTTTGAGTTTCGGAACTTATTATTATAAACCTTTTAGAAACAATATTGTTTTTAAGTTTGTAAATTTGCACTAAATAATTATAAATATGCCATATCCTGAAATGCTTGTTTCCCCAATGCGGGCTGAACTTACAAATAACGGTTTTGAAGAACTAAAAAGTCTTGAAGCTGTAGAAAATGCTTTTGAAACCAAAGAAGGTACCATGCTTCTTGTCGTAAACTCTGTTTGCGGGTGCGCTGCGGGTTCATGTCGACCTGGTGTTATTCATTCCCTAGCCGGATTTAAAAAACCTGAAAAACTTTATACTGTTTTTGCTGGTCAAGATTTGGATGCTGTTGATGAGGCAAGAGAAAATTTAGCACCTTATCCACCTTCAAGTCCTGCGATAGCATTATTTAAAGATGGTAAACTTGTTCACATGATTGAACGCAGCAATATTGAAGGCAGAACCGCCCAGATGATTTCTGATAATCTGAAAAGTGCTTACGAGCAATATTGCTAATATAATTCTTTCATAATCATTATAATTTACATTTACAGATTCTTGCTAATCTGAATGTACTATTAAATAATCTAAGCAAAAAAAACGGGCGATTACTTCCCGTTTTTTTTTTTCAAATAAATTTCTTACGAATATTTAAAATACATTTTCACCTTATCACGTTTAACGACATTAAAGGGCATGAAATGAGCTCTACTTAAATATTTAGATTATGAAAAAGTTAAAGCATTTATTATTTCTTGGTTTAGTTATAAACTCTTCCTTTTTATTTTCCCAGAAGCCTGAATGGCAGTATTTTTCAATGAATGGAAACGAATGTCAAACCTTTATAACCAAGGGAAATTCTCGCATTATGGTTCCACCCTATTGCTTTTTGAGCGATGGCAAGCCTTACATCGGTCCTCTAACCATTGCTTTTAAAGAATACAAAGATCAGGTAGATTTTATACTTGGTGGTTTGTCATTAAGATACGAAATCAATGGAAGTCTGAAAACCCTTCAAAGTGGCGGTATGTTTGAAATTTATATTAAATTAAAGGATAAATCTGCAAAGGTTTTGGAGATTGCTTCCACTAAAAAGGTAACAGTAAAATTTGCCATTGATCCAAAATTTGATGTGGCAGGATTAGAACCTTTTTACTTTGATCCAGCCACAAAAAAATGGGTAAAAACCACACGCTTTGGAAGTGCAAAGGAAGGCAATGACAATGTACCCGATAATACAAATGATTTGTGGCAAGATGACCCTAAATCTGTTAAATTTCAGGATATTGAACAGCGAAACGATAATGATCAAGATGGCGGCTGCTATTTTGTCAGTATGAGAAGAAATAGTGACCCGAATTCAGTGTATGATTCAATGATTTGTCCTCCCGATTACAATCCTTTGGATAGTAAATATGCAGATTATCTCTCAAACCAAGCATTTAAAACCATGCAAATTGATAAAATGGGTCTCTATAATTACGATAAGATTTTTAATGAAGAAGACAACGTACTAATGTTTGTTAACTTAACAGGTAAGGGTGGCAAACCCCTCGATTTGAAAGGTAAAATGTACGTTGTCTATAAACTTTCCAATTCCGTAATCTATTACTATAAGGATGATTTAGCCACTAAATTTTCATTGCTTCCACGAACAGATATTAGTATTTTTATCTTCAATGAAGATGGCACTGTTTCTAGGGTACCGGATTACTTTTGGAAAAATTTTGATGCAAAACGAATGAAAAACAAAACAATCAATTTGCCGTTCGAAGACATCAAATTGGTTACCCTTACTAAAGATGAGTTTGCTTCTATTACAGGTTTAAAACATTAATACTGGTGTTATGAAAAAGCAACTCATTTTTATGGCCATGCTATTGATATCCTTAAAATCAATTGGACAATCAGCCCTTCCTCTGGAAGATTTAAAACACTTTAGAATTCAACTTTTAAATAGAACAAACAAAAATTTATTTGGGGTACCCAAACAATTGTTGGAAGGCTATTGTGAAGGGTTATTTAAAGCATATTATCCAAAAGAGATTTATACAGAAGTGAATTTTGGAGATTTTCTTTCACACTTTAGCTGGAGTGAACCCGTTTTGAATGAAAGTGTGATGTGTGGCGAAGATTATTGTTCTAGTGCATCATTTAAGGAATTGTTTGAGAGATTTGATCTTTATTTAGATTACTATGAGTATGCTTATTTCAATACATCCACTTCGCGAACCGAGCGAAAAGTTGAATTTATTCAATTGGTTTACAGTATTGAAGTAAATGGAACGGCCTACTTTTTTAAAGGACCTATTTTTAGAATGGACGAAATTGGAAAATTAGTCATTGCTAAGAATGAAGGAAACGAAAGTGTGCAACAAAGTTTGAAATACACCTTTGAGCTTGCAAGATTTTATTCTGTAGAAATTACAAAATCCGAAGTCAAAACCAAGCAAAAAAGAACAGATAGGGATGATGACAATCAGGAACACTGAAAAGTTAATAATGTGTTTCAAAAATTTTAATGAATAGAATGACAAACAATGCTAATTTTAAATTATCATTGCAGGAGGTCTTGGAACAGAAAATATTTATAAAAGTACTTGATTATGAGCGAAATATAGTAGTATGTGACCTTATTCATTTTCTAGTGCCTTAAATTTATGAAGCAAGGACACTTTATTTAATTATCAACCACCTAAAGATATCTATAGGGTAAATGGTCTGACTTTGATTGGTAAAAACACTACAGAAAAAATACAACTATGTACAAATTAATAATTAAATCAGTTCTTTTATTTGCTTGTTTTTCTGCCATATTTCTGATTGTTGAAAGTTGTGTTGATACTATCACGCCGCCGAAGCCGAGCAATGAAGGCGAGTTTATAACCACGATGAAGGTTGAATTAAAGGATTCAGCATCGGGCTTATTGCTCAATTACTATTTTCGAGATATGGATAAAAATGGTGTTAATGCACCACTACAATGGGATACAATAAAACTATTTAGCAACCGCACCTATACGTGTGTTATGAAATTTCTCAATGAAGCTAATCCCAATTCTATTACAAATATCACGAATGAAATTCTTGCTGAACAGCAATCCCATATCATTTGTTTTGAACCACTAGGAGCAAATCTAATCGTTCAACGCACAGATAAGGATACTACCTTTGAAGTTGGTCTGTCTTCAAAATGGAAAACTGGATCAAATTCTAGTGGTAATTTAAACATTACCCTTATGCATCAAGCTGGCGTAAAAAACGGTTCATGTTCTCCTGGTGTTGAAGATATAAAAGTTGTGTATCCGCTGGTCATTTACTAAAACATTAACATCGCAGCTTTTTGTTGAAATTAAAGGAATATTCCTAAGATTTACAAAGCATAATAATAATCTACCAAGGGAAGTAACTTGATCTTTAGTTTATCTCTACAATAGAGTATTTTCATAAATCTGAATTTTCAAGGCTCCAGAAAAATATTCCGAAGTTACTCACATTGTTGGTAAATATTGACTTGAATTTTTAACATATTTACAATTTTTAGAACAAATACAAACTTGCAATAATTCTAAAAAACACCTAATCTGTTGATTTATAACATCAAATTTTTCAAATATTTCTTTTCATTCTTTAATAAATTATTTTTTCACGATGTAACGCTAGATTTGAAAAAAAATTGTATTAAGTTTGAGAGAATTTTTGCTATTACGTCATACTAATTTACAATTATGAAAAAAAATATACTAAACTATTTTTCAACTACGATTCTTCTAAGCGTATTATTACTTTCCGTTGTTAGTTTAAATGCTCAAACTATTGATACAACAGTGTATGATTATGATAGCTATACCGGTTGCGATGCCTGTGGTGATAAAATTATGATAACAAGCACCGGAACAAAAGATAGTCTCACAGATGCCACATTGAGTACTTTTTTCTTCTCGGCCATGAGAGTAAAGGTTAAACTTTTTACCTGTTATAACGGAACTTTAAATATGACTCTCAATGGCAACATTGTTGGTAGCATTGGAAGCCCTTACAATTGTGCTTGCAACGCCTGTGATTCATTAATTTTCAATATTTCATCAACTGATATTAGTAAATATTATAAGTATGGTCAAAAAAATGTTTTCAGATTAGTTTCTACCTCATCCACAAGCCTTTACATAGATAGAACTATTATTTATCGAACTAAATCAAAACGGTTTAATTATGATGCAGGTGTAGTTTCGGTTGATTCTCCTTCAGTTGTAGCCTGCAAAGGTTCAAGAAATATTGTGGTAAAAATAGCCAACTATGGCAAAAAGCAAATTAGCAGTGCAAGCATTGATTGGACTTGGAATGGTGTAACACAAACCGCGGCATCCTTTTCAGGTACACTCGACACCTTAAATGGTTCAGGAAATAATACAGCTCAGGTGAAATTGGGATCCCAAACATTTAAAACAGGTAAAATAGATACCCTCGTAGCATGGACAAAGAATCCTGGCGGAATACCTGACTCATTGAACACCAACGACACTATAAAAATATTTCTTAAATGTGGATATTCAGATACCATTACGGTAGGAGGAACTTCACCTTCTTTCAGTACCATTCAGGGTGCAGTAGATGCACTAATGCTAAATGGTGTATGTGCATCTGTATTTGTAAAAATAAGGGTTGGTACCTATAATGAACAGGTTACCATTGGCCCGATTCCAAATGCCAATTCAACGAATACGATTACATTTTTATCTTCAAACAATGATAGTTCGAGTGTTGTAATCAATTATTCAGCCAATAGTAGCTTAAACTATACTGTCCGCTTAAACAACACAGGTTTCATTAATTTTAATAAAATAACCATTGAGGCTCTCAGTTCATCTTATGGCACAACAGTTTCCATGATTGGAGCTATAGAGAATGTTTCTTTTAATAATTGTCACCTCATAGGTATAACTACAACCAGCACATCATCATCACTATATAACCTGAATAGATCAACGTCTACAGACAAAACAACTAACTTGATTTTTAACAGGTCAAGAATTAGCAATGGATCTTACGGAATTTTACTTAATAATGCGTCCTCAAATTACCTGAATGGATTATTTATTCAGAATTGTATTTTTGAGAATCAACATTACATAAACCTTTATTTTACTTACTCTAAAAATATTGGAATCAGAGAAAATAGATTTGAGAGGAGCACTACGAGCTATACTTCGGGTTATGGTATTTATATTTATGGAGGTAGTGATAGTATTTCACTTGTAAATAACAAAATTTTTCAGAACAATGGGGGTACAGGGATTTTTAATTACAATACCTATGGAACTAATTCTAAAAGAACCTTAATAGGAAATAACTTTATTTACAGTAAATCTTCCTCATCTGCAACTTGTTATGGTATATATCAATACGATTCTTATTACACCGATATTGTTAATAACAACATATTTACTTCCTCTGGCAGTGCTTCCAATAACAGCATTTATGGTTACTATGGCGCCAATAACAGATTACTATACAATAATATGTACAATGCCGACAAGGGAAGTGTATTTTATATTCAGTCAGGAACAACCACATTTAATAAATCTGACAGAAATAATTTTTATAATTCAGGTAATGCCCTTGGTTCTTGGTATGGAAGTTCTGTAAATTCAATTTCTGATCTCAAAATACTGGGGAATGACTCAAATTCGATAAGTGTAAATCCAAATTATACGTCCTTTACTGATTTGCATGCCTATGCAACTGATATTGACGGAAGAGCACTACCCTACAGTAAATTAGGACGAGATATTGATGGACAGCTCAGAAACACCAGTACTCCTGATATTGGTGCTGATGAATTCAATCTCGTTTCTATAGATGCAGGGATTTCAGAGGTGAGACAAACCATTACAGGAAGTCAATGTCTTAAAGTGGTCATAAAAAATTATGGCACTACCACGCTTACCTCAGCCAATATCGATTGGACCTTGAATGGCGTTTCAAAAACAAGAGTTAATTGGACAGGCTCCATTGCCAAAGGAGACACTGATATTGTTTGCCTAGGAAATATAACCTTCAAAAGAGATACCCTTTATAGCTTAAAGACATGGACTTCAGCTCCAAATAGTGGTACCGATTCGATAAAGAATAATGATACCCTTAAAACGCAGTTTTATCCAGCTATGAATGGTATTTATACGATAGGAGGATCAAGTCCTGATTTTTCGACCTTTAGCGTAGCAGTAACTTCCCTAAAAAATGCTGGAATAATTGATTCAGTGTATTTTAAAATCAGAAATGGAACCTATACAGAACAAATTGAGATTGGCAATATAAAAGGGGCTAATCATAAAAATTCTGTAATTTTTGAATCTGAAAATAAAGATAGCACAAAAGTTATTCTGCAATATAATTCTGCAAATTACTCGAAAAATTATGTTGTATGGATGAACGGAAGTTATGGAACGACACTCCGAAAAATGACGTTGCAGAATAATAGTTCCTCTTACAGAACTGTTGTTAAAATTTCCAATTCATCCAGAGTTATTAAACTTGAGAATAATATCCTACAAAATCCAGATTCCACAAATAGTGGTACTGAATCGGCTCTTATTCACAGTGAATACAATAGGGGAAATAGTACAGAAATATTAAACAATGTATTGAACCGTGGTTCGCGTGCAATATACGTATATGGCGACTATCATAGCAAAGAAAAAGATATATTAATTCAAGGAAATCTTATTAGAAATCAGGGTTATTGGCCGGTTTATTTATACGCATTACAGAATATCAATTTTTCAAATAATATTGTCTCGGTTGTTAATAATTACGTTAACACGGGTGTTTACTGGGAATACAACACTGGAACTGCGATTTTTTCTTCTAATAAAATTAATATTTCTGGAAATAACGCTTATTATGCGGCATATATAAACTCTTATTCTTCCACGACAGATACCCTTCAGATTTTTAATAATTTTATATCAATTTCTGGTAACACATCAGGCACAGCCTTGTACACCTTTGACCTTGATCTTGCAAATATCTTCTATAATAGCTTGCTAAATAATTGCACCGATTCTTCAAACGAATCGAGTGCATTTTATCTAAGTTATGGTTATTACAAAGTTTTCAATAATAATGCAGTTCATCTCCAAAACGGATATGCGGTATACAGTGATTATTTATATGGTATAGAATCAAATTTTAATAATTTATATTCTTCTGGTTCAAAATTTGTTTATTGGAATGGTAATTATTATTCAAACTTGTCAAGTTTTAGTGCTTCAGAAAGTCTTGATTCAAATTCTATAGAAACAGATCCAAGTTACACTTCATCTGCAGATTTACATGTTTCAAATATTAAGCTTAACGCGAAGGCAAAGCTAATTTCGGGAATTACAAAAGATATTGATGGTGAGACAAGAAATGCTTCAACACCAGATATTGGAGCAGATGAGTTTGTACCCTTGAGTATTGATGCCGGTGTTTCGAAATTAATTTCACCACCTCTTAATTTTAGGGCAGATACATTAGATATCATAGTTGTAGTTAATAATTTCGGTATTGATACCATTAAAAACTTAACAATTCAGGGTAAGATAAATAAGGATACATTGACCAGAGTTAAAATAACAAGGAAACTTGCATCAGGGGATACCGCCCATGTAAAAATTGGATCCTATATTTTCAAGACAGATAGCATCTATAACATTTATAGCTGGAGTACTTTGCCAAATGGTGTGAATGATCCTAAAAAATCGAATGATACTTTAAAATTACTCAATATTCGACCTGCTATGTCAGGCGTTTATACCATAGGTGGAACTTCGCCTAATTTTGCAACCTTTAAAGCTGCAATTAACGCACTAAAGCTGGCAGGAGTAGCTGACAGTGTTAGGTTTAGAGTGAGACAAGGAACTTATACTGAACAGCTTATAATACCAGCAATCTCTGGTGCAGGTGGCAGAAACAGCATAGTATTTGAATCTCAGGATAAGGACACTACCAAAGTGTTACTGCGCTTTGCCTCAACTAAAAGTGACACAAATTTTGTAGTACAACTAAAGGGTGCAAATGGCATTACGTTCCGTTATCTTAAAATAATGTCGTTCTCTTCTTCAAATTACAATGTTGTTTTTGACATCCGAGGTAAAGCAGCCAACAATACACTTTATCGAAATTACATAGAAGGTTCGAATACGACTTATGGATCCACTTCAAACGCGTTGATTTTTTCAGGTCAAGATGCAGATGACAATTTTGTAATTGCAGATAATATTATTAAAAACGGTGATTATGGGATTTATATAAGTGGATACCCATCAAGTGCGCCATATCTTAATGAAAAAGGCCTAGAGATAAACAACAACAGAATTTTAAATCCTTATCAGACTGGGATTTATTGTTACTATGTTGACACGGTTTCAATATCCGGTAATCACCTCTTTATGGATAAGTATTATTATTCAATCGGTATTGAATTGGAATCAATAAGAAAAATGACTATCCTAAAAAATAGACTTCAGATGTTCAATGCACAAATTGGGTTTTATGCCTATAATTGCGGGAATTCTTCAAAAAGAAGTTTGTTTGCAAACAATGATATTTATTTAAAAAGCACTTCCACGACTGGTTATGGATTATACTTCTATTATCCTAACTCTATTGATTTTATTCATAACTCTATTCATATAGACAATGCGTCTTATTCAGGTTCAAGGACTTTAGAAGAGTCTAATGGTAGCAACAACACAATGTACAATAACATTTTTGCGAATTCGAGTTCAGGCTATGCATTGTACCTTCAAAGCAGCACTTCATTTAAAAAGAGTGATTATAATGATTTTTATTCTAATAGCTCTAACTTGGCCTATTTTGGCGGTACGATAGTTTCTGATTTGAATAGTTGGAAGAATACAACCAAATTTGACTCCAATAGTCTTTCTGTGAATCCTTCATTTAAATCAAAGTCTGATTTGCATGTGAAGGAGGTGAGTTTAAATGGTGCTGCTAAATACTTTAAATCTGTTCCATTGGATTTTGACTCTGAAAAAAGAGATACATTAAAACCTGATATTGGGGCAGATGAATTTACCTTACCACCCAATGATGCAGGAATTTCTAAGGTCATAATTCCCAATAAACCATTTCCTGCAGATTCTCAATTTGTTAAAGTGGTATTAAAAAATTTCGGGGGAAATCCTCTGTATATTGTTGATCTTGCGTGGAAGTTTAATGGTGTATCACAAACTACCTACAAATGGGCAGATACCCTTTTATCAGGAGACACTGTGCATATTAAACTCGCAAAAAAACTTTTTACCCGAGGAACACCCTATAGTATAAAAGTTTGGACTTCTCAACCAAATGGAACAGGAGACAGCATTAATAATAATGATACAATAGAAGCCTTAAATCAATATCCTGCGCTTTCAGGTATTTATACAATTGGGGGATCTTCACCTGATTTTAGTACATTAGTCGATGCCGTTACCGCTATTAAACAAGGAGGAATTATTGACAGTGTTCGATTTGATATTAGAAGCGGAACTTATTATGAAAAGATAAGTATTCCTTATATTTATGGTGCCAATAAAGAAAATGCCATTATATTTCAAAGTGAGCTGAAAGATAGCAGCAAAGTATTTATTGTTGGAACACCAACCTCGTCGAATAATTATGTAGTTAGGATAGATAGTGCCAATGGTATTACCTTTAGATATTTAACCCTGAAAACCACGTTGCCTTCAAGTTATAATAGAGTATTCGAAATTTTGCGTGCATGTAAAAATATAAACATTCATGATTGCCACTTACATGGTGTTCAAAATTCCACATCTTCAAATGAGTCTATTGTTTATCTGAGAAATACCAATTCCAATGAGCCGTCTTCCGATAATATCAATATATTCAATAATCGTTTTGAAAATGGCTCAATGGGCATTTACTATAATTATGGATATTCTTCGCTTGGTACAGCCAAAAATTTGAGGATTTACAGAAATAATTTTGAAAATCAATACTATTACGGAATCAATCTTTCTTACGTTAATGATTTTATGATTAAAGACAATTCAATCTATCATACCTCATCAGGCTATAGCTATGAGTTTGGTATTTATGTCCAGTATAGTTACGCTGGATTTGAAATTTCAAACAACAATATTTACAATCAGAATTACATTGGTATTTACCTCTATGATTGTGATGGAACTTCTGGAGATACCGCACTTATCTCAAATAATTTCATTCATACCAGAACAAATAATTCTGTTTATGGAGTCCTTGTTTACAATTCCAACTATTTAAATTTCGTGAATAACAATATTCATGTTCATAGTACGAGTACAAGTGCCTATGCTGCCTATTTTTCTTCACCGTCGGTTGTCTTTTCGTATAACAATAACTTTGTAAATACAGGTGCTGGCTATGCCATCTATTTAAATGGATCATTTGCTCGCAGTAATTTCAATAATTTCTTTACTGGAGGATCAGTTTTAGCGAACAGATCAGGAAATTTAAGTAACCTAAGTGCATGGAAATCATCGACAGGTTACGATGCTAAATCTATTTCTACTGATCCGGGATATTTTACATCATCAGATCTCCATGTTAGAAATTCAGATTTAAATGCCGTTGGTAGAAATCATAAATATTTAATTAAGTATGATATTGATGGAGAAAAGCGTGATTCGATAACACCAGATATTGGTGCAGATGAATTTAAAATTCCTGCCGCAAACGATGCTGGTATTTCTGCCTATGTTGGCCCTGTTTCACCATTTGCCCTAGGTAATAATAAAGTGAAGGTTTATATCAAAAATTTTGGTTCTGATTCACTAAAATCTGCCACCATCAAATGGAGAGTGAACGGTACCTTACAAACCAGTAAAAACTGGACTGGCAAATTGAAAACCGGACAGAGTGATACCATTACGGTTGGAACTTTCAACTTTGCCTCTGGTAAAAAGCATGATTTACAGTTTTGGTCCACAGTTCCTAATGGTGCATCCGATACAATAAATTACAACGACACTTTACTTAAAAAAGATGTTTATCCTGCACTTAAAGGGGTTTACACAGTGAGCGGAACACTGCCAGATTTTTCATCTTTAACGGACGCCTTTACAGCACTGAAGATTGGCGGTTCAAGTGATACTGTATGGTTTAAAATTAGAACCGGAACATACTCGTATGATTTGCAGATTGATGCTTATGTGGGCGCTACAGCAAAACGTCCTGTGTACATAGAAGCAGAATCTGGAGACAGTTCAGACGTGGTTTTAACAAATAGCGGATATAGCGGTCAGATAATTTATGTGAGAGGGGCAGATTATTTAAGATTTAGGAAATTAACATTCAGACCAACATACTATAATGCGCTAAGGTTTGATAACATTTCAAAAGGACTCAGGTTCAATAATTGTCATTTCGATTTAAATACCTATTACTATTATTACTCTTATGGAATTATATCCAACTCTGACCTTGATGATAGTTTGATGGTGCAAAATTGCAGGTTCGATAATGGCTATATAGGAATTTCTACTTATGGATATGGTTCTGGTTCGGTTTATGAAAAAGGCATAGTTCTTAGTAATAATATTTTTACAAATCAACAGGTATATGCCATTAATTTACAGTATTCTGATGCTGCGCAAATTACCTCCAATATTATAAATAATTCAATAAGTAGTAATTATTTGATAAATATCTATGGAGGTTTAAATGCTTTAAATATTTCGTATAACAAAATTATTGCTTCCGCTAACTCAGGAAATGGACTCATTGTCTCGAGCTACTATGGCAATAGTAGTAAAAGATGCAATATATTTAATAACTTTTTTGCTATAAAAGGTGCATCGAATTCTCAAAATGCTATATATCTAAATGATGATGTGTATCTCAATTTTTTCCATAATAGTATCAATGTTTATGGCAGTAACACTGGATCTTTTGGTCTGCAGGTAAATGCAGGAAACAATTATGATGTGAGGAACAATGCAATTAGCAATTCAGGGGGAGGCTACGCAATTGCTTATTCAAACAGTTCGTCATTTACACAATCTAATTACAATGATTTATTTAGTGCAGGAACCAACCTTGGTAAAATTAACACTACAAATTATACGACACTCGCCGCTTGGAAGACTGCTACCTCAAAGGATGCGAATTCCCTTTCGCTTGATCCTGCCTATACGTCAAACACCGATTTACATAGCAATCTTTCTTCCCTTGATAGTGCTTGTGTGCCGATATCTAGTGTTACGAATGACATTGATTTGGAAACAAGAAATACTGTTAAAGCCGATATTGGGGCGGATGAATTCCAGAGTCTTACAGATAATTTGGGGATATCATTGATTATCGCACCGGTTAGCAGCTGTAGTTTAGATTCCACGTATATTAAATTAAGAATTTTTAATTTTGGAAATAAGAAACAAGTAAATTTCCCGATTCGTTATCGTATTGATGCAGGTTCTGTAAAGAGTTTTACTGTTACGGATACCATTAAACCTGGAAAAGATTTAGAATACCAATTTGCCAATAAAGAACCCTTAGCTGAAAATGTTACCTATAAATTAATTGCATGGACAGATTTATCGAATGAAAAATTTAGACAAAATGATTCCCTAAAATTAACTTTCACAAACTATCACAAGCCTGATTCTGTTAAAAATATGGTTCCAAGCGATGCAATTACAGGGATGGATTATCCTGTAAGTTTATCGTGGGCACCATCCTCAGGAGCCACGAGATATGATGTATATGTTTGGGATTTTGGAACATCAAGACCCTCTACTCCAATCTTGGCAAATACTAGCCAAATAAGCCATCAAATAGGGTCAGGTTTAACGTATGGTAATAAATATAACTGGCAAATTGTAGCAAGAAACCCTATTTGTAACACGCCAGGCAATATTCAAACCTTTACAATGAAGTTTCTGCCTGATTTAATTGTTGAACAAGTAAATAGTCCGAAAACCGCATTTTCTGCCAATACCATCTCCATTTCATGGAAAGTTAAAAATACAGGCTCAGGGTCTGCATCGGGAACTTGGTATGATGCAATATACTTATCAAACGACGCAATTTATGATGTAACTGATATTTATATGGGTGCTGCACTTAATACCTCAGCACTTAATGCTAGTCAGTCATATAGTCAATCAGCAAGCATTACTCTGCCGAATGGAATCAGCGGTAACTTTTACATTTTTGTGGTTACAGATGTCTATAATTATACAGTTGAAACAAGCAATAATAATAATAGTACGCGAGATACTGGAAAAATGGCAGTGACACTCACTCCACCGCCAGATCTAATCGTAACAAATGTTACCAGACCAGCAACTGCATTTTCAGGTGCGACAGCAAATGTTACCTACACTATAAAAAATAGCGGAACCGGACAAACACGTTCAGGAGGTTGGAGAGATAGAATTCTCATTTCAACTGAAAAGGTAATAAATAGTACTTCAGTTGATTTGAAAAATTTAAATCGTACATCAAACTTAATGGTTGACAGCAGTTATTCAGTTTCTACTACTGTTACCATTCCTAATTACATTTCAGGACGATACTACTTCGTTGTTGAAACCGATTACAATAAACAAGAGTATGAACATGCCAATGAAACCAATAATACGAGGGGTAGTGATTCAATAAAAGTTGTATTAACACCTCCGCCTGATTTAATAATTAAAAACCTTTATTCAGCAGATACAGCTAGCAATTCTGAATCAGTATTAGTTGAATATGATGCAATCAATGATGGTGGAACTACCACTGGTGGCGGATTTTACGATGTTCTTTTCCTTTGTCCAACTTCAACTTTTGATGTAAATATTTCAACTTATTTCTCAACTATCTATCATAACAAAGTGGATAGCAAGGACACCTCTCTCGTATCAAAATATGTCAAAATTCCAAAATCGCTCAACGGAACTTACTATTTATTTGTGCTCACCGACTACTATAATTACATTAATGAATTATCAAAAGAAAATAATAACATATCGGCAGGATTTAAAATGGTAATTAATAGTCCAGAACTCATTGTTCAAAGAGTTATAGCATCTGCAACAGACACTACAGGCAGCACTACTCCGGTTACATGGACAGTAAAAAACCAAGGAAAAGGTACTGATTATCAAGAAAACAGAAATGACAGCATTTACATATCGAAATCTGCAAAATGGAATCGTTCGAATTCAACACCATTAGGTAGGTTAAGATATACCACTTCACTTAACCCTGGCGATACATTGCTTAGATCAGCGGTAGTTGCCATACCGGATGGTTTTGATGGAGGTAGATATTTCTTTGTTGTTACAGATGCATCGAACCAGATATTTGAAAACGGAAAAGATACCAATAATTATAAACGCAGTAATTTAATGAATGTGATTTTGGCACCATATCCCGACTTATTACCAACGATTACTTCTTTTCCTGATTCTACCGATGCAGGTGAAATCATTGGAATTGGTTACAACGTGAAAAATCAAGGATTGAGTACAGCTAAGCCAAATTGGAACGATCGTTTCTATTTCTCAAAAGATTCAATATTTAACTTGTCAAAAGTTGTCGCTTTAGGAACAGCAATCAAAACATCAATTCTTAAAGTGGATTCATCGTATAATGCAACAGTATATTTTACACTTCCGGCATCTATCGCCAGAGGAAATTACTTCTACTTTGTATTTTCAGATGCTGACAAAAAAGTATACGAGCATTTAAATGATTCTAATAATATAACAAGAACAAAAAAAATATTTATAGATGGCTATCCACCTGTTGATTTAAAAGTTAATTGTCCAACTTTCGCAGATACAGTTTATTCTGGTAACAATTATCAGCTTACCTATTCAGTAGAAAATATTGGAGAGGCAAAAACAGCAGTCGGAGCTTGGACTGATGGCATTTATCTTTCAAGTGACTCAATACTCGGAGCAGGAGATGTATTTTTAACGAGTATCTCTGTTAGTAAAGCTCTTGGCAAAGATAGTACCTACTACGTTAATAAGACGATTACAATTCCAAACGGACTAGAGGGTAATTTTTATCTTTTTGTGAAGTCGGATTATACCAAAAAGATTGGTGATATAGATACAAATAATAACAAGAAAGCTGTTTGCAAAGCAACAGGAGGATCTAAAAAAATTCGATTCAATCTAACACCTCCTCCCGATTTACAAATAACTTCTTGGACCGTTCCATCAACTGCTGTTTCAGGTCAACCAATAAAAATAAAGTGGAAGGTTGAGAATAAGGGGTCGGGATCAACCCGCTCAGGTGCTTGGAAGGATCAATTCTACCTTTCTACTGATTATGTTGTAGATGCTTCTGACTATCAGCTTGGAGAACATACCTATTCAGGCAATCTTGCTGTGAATGGTACCTATACTGACTCACAAAACTACAGCATTCCAATAAATTTCTCAGGAAATTACATTGTCATTCTTAGAACCGATGGTGCCAATGTTGAATACGAACATACAAAGGAAGGAAACAATCTTGTATCGTCGTCTACTACAATTAAAAAAGCACCACCAGCAGATTTGATTGTTTCGTCGATTACTTCGCCTGATAGTGTGCTCAGCGGCTATTCCATTGAGGTAACTTGGAAGGTGAAAAATATTGGTAGCAATCCTGCTAACGGTCACATGAGGGACAATGTTTACCTATCAACCGATAACAAGCAAGATGGAGGAGATTTGTTACTTAAATCCGAGGCATATTCAATATCACTTGCTCCTAACGCGCAAAAAACCACAAACAAAAGTCTCTTGGTAAGCGGGGTACCGTTGGGTGATTATTATGTTTTAGTAACTACCGATGTTTTAAATAATATTAACGAACTTTCAGATACAAATAACACCCTGATATCATCCAATTTACTCAATGTAAATGTTCCAATTTTGCCAATTGCTATCAAAAAACTAGATACCCTAACAGATAATGAGAAAATTTATTATCGAATCGTTGTTCCTGATAGTCTTGAAGGTCAATCTCTCTTAATAACGCTTAAAGGAGATTCAATAAAAGGCAATAATGAAATTTATGTAAGGTACAATGAAATTGCCAGTGGTTCTGTATTTGATTATAAATTCAGGGAACCATTTAAGGGTAATCAGGAAATAATAATTCCATCCTTAATTCCTGGCACCTATTATCTACTAACTACCGGACAAACCTCAGGTGGTAATAAACAAAATATTTCCTTACTAGCAAGGATAATGCCTTTTGAAATAAGAAAAGTGGCACCAGTTGCAGGTGGTAATACCGGCGAAGTAACTTTATTAATTGAAGGTTCTAAGTTAGATAGTGGCGTCGTATTTTATCTGCTTGATTCTGCAAGTGCCGCTATTCCAATTGATTATGGTGAACCTTACTATAGTGGATCGAGTGCAATTGAAAGTAAAACTGTGAACATAGATCCAACATTGGTTTATTTAACCTTTGACTTAAACGGTAAAAACCTTGGCGATTACGATGTAGTTGGTGTGAAGGACTTGGAAGAAGCCAGGCTTGCAAAAGGATTCAAGATTGTAGCAGGTAATGAAGAAGATTTAAGCATTACGGTTTACAGACCTGGAAATATGAGAACAAATAATATTGCTACTATGAGTGTGCTTTTTAGCAACAACAGCAATATTGACCTTGTAAATCATAAAATATTAATTACCAGCTCAGCAGGTGCTCCAATTGCCCTAACCCCTGAAGATCTTTCAAAAAATTTGACAACGTTAGAGGTCGTCGTTCAAGAAAACGGTGGTCCAACAGGCAGATTAAGACCTGGAGGGAATGGGTCAGTTTTTATTTACACACAAGCATCAGGTGCATTAGGATTTACAATTATAAAATAGAGCGTTATGAAACAGTCAAAAATATACATCGTAAAAATATTTATTCTCCTGATTGGTTTTAGCTTTTCAGGTGTTCAGGCTCAAAACAGTGAGCATAAAATTTTAGAAACCGAATACAATAATTCTGGTCAACTCTTTTATATCGCACCACACCCTTCATGGAGCAAATCATCATTAATAGAATTGCCAACTATATTGGGGGGAGCCTATGGTATTTCATCGAATTTCACTTTAAAGGCGTTTAATGAGGAGTCAATTGATAAATTCACTATCACAAAAACAGAACAAATGATAGGAAAATATCCTGTTGTGGGTGGGGATTTGATTCTAAAGAGAGATAAATCAGGAAGTATTCTGTCCATTATTGGCGTTTTAAGAGACCCTTCCATTATATCTGAACCATTAAAGTCAGTTGAAGAAATTTTTGACATTGCTCATAAATTTCTTAAAATAACGGATAAAGACTATTTTAATGGTGGTGAAGGCATTATAGCCAAACCTGAGATTGCATTGAAATACACTACTATTGGTGGAATCATTACCAACAAGGTAATTCTTTGTTATGAGTTCAAAATAATGACTAAGCAACCTGCAGAGTGGTATGTATATATCAATGCTTCTGATGGCAAAATTGAATATTCATATAATGGGCTACCTCATGCCAATGGCAGTGGAACTACACTCTATTCAGGAAATAAAAATATTAATACCACATACACGCCTGGAGGATACCGCTTGGTTGACAGTGTGAGGAATATCTTTACAATGACATGGAGAAATACAAAAAAAGTAGCTAACAGGAAAATATTAAACGATCCAAATAATAGTTTTGATTCAAGCGATCAACAACCAGGAGTTGAGGCGCACTGGGGTATGGGTGTTGTTTATGATTATTATTTAAATACGCATGGCAGAAAGTCCTTTGATGGAAAAGGAGTAATTATAAAAAACAATGTGAGATATGACAGTGCCCTAAACAACGCCTTCTTCGCAAATCCCCCATTCAATCAGATGTACTATGGAAAAGGCAATGGCGTAAGATGGTCTGATTTAGTTGCTCTTGATGTTTTGGGACATGAATTGACACATGCAGTTATCAGTACCTGTGGCAAAGGACTCATTTACCGAGGAGAATCTGGTGCTCTTAATGAATCTATCGCTGATATTTTTGGTCATTGTATTGAAGTACCTGTAAAAGGTTTAAACTGGCTGATGGGAGAGGATTGTTTTACGCCTGGAGTTGGTGGGGATGCATTGAGAAGTCTTTCAAATCCTAACTCATCGGGCGATGCTGCCGGCACCGGTAAGCAACCTGATACTTATAAGGGAACGCATTGGGCATCAACTTCGGGTGGAGATGACGGCGGTGTTCATACCAATTCAGGAGTCCAAAATTTTTGGTTCTATCTTCTTACGGTTGGAGGAAGTGGTACCAACGATGCCCCATTGAGCCACGCTTATAGTGTTACGGGTATTGGGCAGGCTAATAGTGAGGCAATCGTTTATCATGCTTTGAAGAATTATATGGCTTCTACCTCAGATTACAAAGCAGCCAGAAAGGCTATGCTCTTAGCAGCCGAGGATAAACATGGAAAAAAATCAAATCAGTACAAACAAGTTTGTAATGCTTGGTATGCTGTTGGGGTTGGTGAAAAATGTTGCGATACAATGGAGTTGGAATTTAAGGTAAAAGATACCAAATGTCATAATTCCAAAGATGGTGAGATTGAATTGACTGTAAAAAAAGCTAAAGGACCATTCACATATCGATGGTATAAAGGGGATACCTCCACTGCTGTTATTTCTACTAGCAAGGATATTGTAGCTCTTGATTCAGGAAGATACGCAGTAATTGTTAAGGACACAGTGGCAAAGTGCGAATTGATGGACAAAACAAAGGTTAAATCACCTGAAAAGCTGAAAGTTTCAGTTTCAGGAGGAGGAACATATCACGGCGCCTGCGAAAGAAGTTTTACCGTACCTCTAACGGCCTCAGCAAGCGGAGGCACGCCTAATTATACCTATAATTGGTCAAACGGACTAAAGAATGTTGTTTGTTCTGGGGGGAATGGGTTTTCAACATGGTTTACTGCCGTGGCCACTGATAAGAATGGCTGCAAAGCCGATAAGTCTGCTCTTGTAACCTATATCCCTGTTGTTTGCTCTTACGACCCTAACGAAATTATTGGTCCGCCTAGTTATAGTGATAACAAATGGGTTTCGGTAAATGCAAATCTTCCCTATAAAATTCTCTATGAAAATGATCCTAAATTTGCAACAGGTCCGGCACAAAAGGTAACCATCTCTCATAAACTTGATACAAATACGGATGCAACTTCTTTCAGATTAGGAACTTTTGGATTTTATAAATATGCCTTCGGTGTTCCAAAGAATAGTTCAACTTATAGTAATCGTCTTGATTTAAGAGACTCTTTTGGTATTTACCTTGATGTAACGGCTGGTTTAGATTTAAGTACCCGTGAGGCATTTTGGATTTTTGAAAGTATTGATCCTGCAACCGGCATACCACCTACCGATGGCCATATTGGCTTTCTAGGAATTAATGATTCTGTTACACATAAGGGAGAAGGTTTTGTGAATTATAACATAGTTCCTAAATCAACTTCTATTACTGGTGATAGTATTAGAGCAAAAGCAACTATTGTTTTTGATGATAATCCAGAGGTTCTTACTCCACGTATTTTTAACCTGATTGATGCGGTAGCGCCTAAGAGTTTTATAAAGAGTGTTCCTCCTGTCATTGATTCTACGATTGTAAACATGGTATTGCGAGGTAAAGATGACACAGGTGGGTCAGGTTTAGATAACTTTGATATTTATGTTTCCACTAACGGGGGTGCTTATAACCTGTACGCAAGTAATATTACCGATACTTTAATTAACTTCAAAGGAGATTTTGGTTCAAGCTACAAGGCTTACTCCATTTCATACGACAATACAAATAACAAAGAAGGTAAGAAAAGAAAACCGGAAATTTCATTCAGTATTGCTTCCAAAGATTTCTTTAAACCAATACCCAGTACTACAAGTTTTTGTGCTGGCGATACCATGAATATCGAATGGTATCGTTCATTTTTCCCATCTGTTAATCTTGAGTATTCAGCCGATTCTGGCAAGACCTATAATTCTATAGCAACAAATCTAAGTGGAACCCAAATGCTCTACAAGTGGAAAGTTCCTGAAAATATTATCGGTGTAAAAAAATACTTTTTACGTTCATTGGTTTCTGGAAGCAGTGCAATCATAGATTCATCAGACTATTTCACATTAAAACAAGGACCAGTATTTAATCTCGGTCCTGATTCTTTTATTTGTGATAAAACAACATTTAGTATTGTTTTAAATCCGGGATCAGGTTACACTTCATACAAGTGGTCTGATAGCACAACCAATCAAACAAAAACAGTTACCACTTATGGAACTTACAGTGTAAAGATTACAGCTTCAACAGGTTGCATTGCAAGTGATGAAATAGCTATTATAAAGAATCTACTACCAGTCATATCAAGTGTTAGCATGGTCTCTCCAAAGTGCAATGGAGGAAGTGATGGAAGTATTGATATCACTGTAGTTTCAGGAAGTGCACCTTATAAATACCTTTGGAGTAATACTAAAACCACTCAGGATTTGGCAAACATTCTAGCTGGGAAATATATCGTAAATATTACAGATACGGTTGGTTGTAAACTTAAGGATAGCGTTACGCTAACCCAACCGACTATAATCAGTGCCACTGCATCACAAACTAATGTAGCATGTAATGGAGCAAGCACAGGTTCAGCAACAGTAACCGCAAGTGGAGGAACAGGAACAATAACCTATTCATGGTCACCAAGCGGTGGAACAGGAGCAACAGCAAGTTCATTGGCAGCTGGAACGTATGTATGTACCTTAAAGGATGCCAATAATTGTAGCATAACTAAAAGTTTCACAATCACAGAACCTACCGCCTTAACTGCAACGACATCGCAAACCAATGTAGCTTGCAATGGAGCAAGTACAGGATCAGCAACAGTAACCGCAAGTGGAGGAACAGGAACAATAACCTATTCATGGTCACCAAGCGGTGGAACAGGAGCAACTGCAAGTTCCTTAACAGTTGGAACTTATGTTTGTACTATTAAAGATGCCAATACTTGTTCAATTACAAAA
>Ga0163144_10007651_pt1 | contig 23628 bp, 21 predicted proteins | sample OliLak19BULKMAT1_FD_123175 | JGI IMG/M metagenome (GOLD analysis project Ga0163144, IMG submission 123175) | Freshwater microbial mat bacterial communities from Lake Vanda, McMurdo Dry Valleys, Antarctica - Oligotrophic Lake LV.19.BULKMAT1 | ecosystem: Environmental > Aquatic > Freshwater >...
TAACTGCGGACGTGTTGCGCCACGACCTGGCCTTCGTGCAACAAGCGTAGTTCATCACGATTGGCGCGCAGGGTGATGGGTCGGCGCACGAACTGCGGCGGCGCGGAATAGCGATTGCCGTCGAAGGCGATGCGTGCATGGGGGTTGACCACGGCCGGCACGACTTCGTCCGTGTCGAAGGCGATGGCGGGGAGCGGGCGCAGCAGGGCGCGCTCTTGCTCGAAGCGGTTTAGCGGACGATACTTGTTGTGCGCGTGCTTTGGACTGGTGGGAGCGCCGCTGGCATTCTTCGCTGGCGAACGACTTGGCGCCATTTCCTTTCCGCCCCCAGTGATGTTGCATTATGCTGCCGTTGGTCTCGTTTGGTCTTTGGCCGTCCCTCTGCTGGTGAGCATCTCCGACCGCCTGGCGCCTCGCGCCGGTATCACGCCCGACTACCGCTGGCCCGTGAAGTCCGCTTAGACTTTTTTTGCGGTTACCACGCTGTTTTTCCGGGCGAACGGAGGTCTTCGCTGCTGGTCGGTTTGACTTCCGCGCCTGGCACGCTAGCAATGTGGTTGTTATGAACGTTTTTGTGGATGTCCTGATGAAGGGGACATGTCAGAATCCCATTTTCTAGGAGAACGTCAGATGAAGAACATCGTTGAGATTGCTGCTGGCGCTGGTCAGTTCGGCACATTGGTCGCCGCGGTGAAGGCGGCTGGATTGGCAGACACGCTTCAGGGCGCCGGCCCGTTCACCGTGTTCGCACCCACGGACGAGGCCTTCGCCAAGCTGCCCGCCGGCACGGTCGAAGCGCTTCTGAAGGATCTGCCGAAGTTGAAGAGCATCCTGACTTACCACGTCGTGTCCGGCAAAGTGATGGCGAAAGACGTGGCCGGTGTGAAGTCGGCGAAGTCCGTGCAGGGTTCGGACCTGCATGTGAATACCGACCACGGGGTCAAGATCAACAACGCCACCGTCACGACGGCCGACGTTGAGGCGAGTAACGGCGTCATCCATGTGATCGACACCGTGCTCCTGCCGGCTTAACGCGTTGTCAGCCCGGCTCTTCAGGGTTTGAAGAGTCGGGCAATTGTTTGCCTCTGGGACTTTTAAAAAGGGGAACACGGTGAGCAAACTTACTCTAGCGAAGATTGGTTTTTTGTTGGCGGCTGCGATTTCTTTTGTATTGTCTGTTTCTCTGTGGTTCACGGGAAGCAAGGAACAAGGGGCATTTGTTGGGATTTGGGTTCCTTCCATCCTGAGTTTGGGGGCGCTCATGTTGAGCGGAAAATCCAATGGACGATAATTTTATTTTGAATATCGGGTTTGTCGTATTTGGTATTGCAATTGTCTCCTTGTTCGTGGCTGCTTCCGGTCAGATTGGTCCTTTCAAGGAGAACTAATCCTTCTGTCTCGATTCATTGGGTTGACAACTATTCACACTTATTGGGAGTCCGATCATGGCGACCGAACAAACGACAAACTGGCCCGACCTCGCGATGGGTCTTTATGAGCGACTGACTGGCAGGAATGCCGAAATTGCCTACGAGTTCGAGAACATGCGCATCAAGATCCCTAGCGGCACTGGCGCGACCGCAGAGCATGCTGAGTGGGTGCTGAGCGGAACTGTCAAGATTCGTACGAAGGATCTGGCTAAAGGCCCAAACTAAGTCTGGCTGGCCGTTTAGAGGGACACATCAACGGCCAGCCAGTAGTCATCGTCGCTGAGGACCGCAACCTCACCTTGAGCACAGGGAAGCTTAAGACGATGTTGGTTCTCAGGTGTGGTTGGCACGCGACCATGGGTCCGCTGAAGACCGTATTCGAGAGTGCTGGATTACGACTGTTGGTCCGTGTGCGTCTGTTTGGAGAATTTGAAGTGTTTCCAAATCCCCGCTTTCTGATGCGTCTGCTCCTTCCGAAGCCATGATCCCAGACGAAGGTGGTGGTCAATGTCAACCGGCGTGCCAAGAAAAACCTCGATCTTCGTCACTGGGGCCAGCGGCTACGTCGGGGGCCGGCTGGTTCCCGCGCTTTTGGCCGAGGGCTACTTGGTCCGTTGTCTCGCACGCGAACCCCGAAAACTCGATGAACGGCCTTGGCGTTTTCACCCGAATGTGACTGTCGTTGCGGGGGACATGGCCGACCCGAACCAACTCGCTAGTCAATTGGAGGGATGCGCCGCGGCCTTTTATCTCGTCCATTCGATGGAAGCGACCGGCGGTTCGTATGCGCAAAGAGATGCACAACTTGCCGCCAATTTCGCAACCTCGGCCGCCGGCGCCGGGGTCGCTAGGATCATTTATCTCGGCGGTCTCGGCGAGATGGGCGAAGGACTCAGCCAGCATCTGCGTTCGCGCCGTGAGGTGGAAGAGCTACTTGCGTCCACGGGCGTGCCGGTGACCACGTTTCGCGCCGCGATGATTATCGGAGCCGGCTCAGCATCTTTCGAGATCCTTCGTTATCTGGTTGAGCGACTGCCAGTGATGATCACTCCGTCATGGGTGAAAACGGAATCTCAACCTGTGGCGATTACGGATGTGTTGCACTGGCTTGTTCGATGCCTTGACGTTCCCGAAACCAGCGGAAAAACTCTGGAGATCGGCGGTCCGGATGTCTTGCCTTACCGCGAATTGATGCGGATCATGGCAGATGAGCTGCACCTCTCGAAACGACTCATCATCCCTGTGCCGGTGCTGACTCCCCGACTCAGCTCACTGTGGATCAGTCTCGTCACGCCAGTGTCTTATCGTATCGCACGCCCTCTCGCCGAGGGCCTGCGGAATCGCGTGGTCGTCACCAATGTTGAGGCACAGCGATTGATGCCGCACGAAGCGTCAGGAGTTCAAGAAGCGATCCGCCAGGCGTTGCATCAGGTCGAAACGAATGACGTGGAGACTCGGTGGTCGGCGGCGGGGCCGATCACAGGCGACCCGCACTGGGCGGGGGGCACTGTGTTCACGGACAGGCGATCCTTGCTGATCAACGCGGACGCGCACGCAGTTTTCGCCGCCATTTGTCGGATCGGCGGCGGCCACGGCTGGTACGCCGGGGACATCCTGTGGCAGATCCGCGGTTGGATGGACAACATGGTCGGAGGCCCAGGGCTGCGCCGGGGCAGACGCGACGCCGACCGCGTTGAATTTGGTGAGGCCCTCGACTTCTGGCGCGTCGTCGGCATCGAACGCGACCGCTCGCTGTCCCTCTTGGCGGAAATGAAGCTACCCGGCAAAGCCATGTTGAACTTTGAACTCGAACCAGAATTGGATGGCGGTAAGACGAAACTCACGATGACCGCGAAGTTTCGCTCCAAGGGACTGCTCGGCATCCTTTATTGGTATGCCGTCGTGCCGCTTCACAACATCGTATTTGGTGGCATGCTGAACGGAATCCGGCAGACCGCGGAGGCATCGGCCCGGGCAGCAGATTCAAATACCGCCAAATCATCGCATGACGTTTCTGTGTCGTCGAGTTATGGACGCGCCAGGCTCTGGCTCGGCATCTCGGCAGTGGGCACCATTGTGACACTCTCGACGTTGGGGTTGGCGCTGGATGTCGCGAACCTTATTCAGCCGTGGATGGATGCGACGCCTGGGGGGCAGTTCGTCGGGCTTCTCATATTTGTAATGGTTTACGCGACTGTTCAGCTACCTTTCGACGTTATGGGAGGCTACCTGCTACCGAAGAAGTATGGTCGTTCGCACCCGCCGATTGCTCGTTACCTGATCGGCCTGACGCGGGGAATCGCTGCCCATACGGCGTTGCTGTTCCTTGCATCCCTGCCATTGATGTTCGCGGGACTCTACGGAGGGATCGCCGGAATCGTGGCGGCCGGCCTGGCGATCAGCCTTCTACTTTTAGGCGGGCGGGTAATGCTGGCGTCGGTCGTCGCCCCCTTGGCACTGACGCCAAAACCGTCAACCCTGACGCAGGCTGACGATCACCTTCCAATCAGTCTTGCTCAGAGTCCCGACGAAGGATTCACGGGCGCTGTCGCTGGCGTGTTCCAAGCGCGTTCTCAGATTCTGCCGGTCCGATGGCAGGAAGTGCTTGGCCCCGAGGGCTTCGGGTTTGCGGTGATGCGGCGGGCCATGGCGGTCAAGACCGGCAGCTGGTGGCGCGGTCGGGTCGTTGCCCTGTCGTTCACGCTGCTCGGTCTTCTCCTGGCCGCCTGGCTGGTGGGCTCCGCTCAACTCGGCACCGCCAGCGGGACAATCGAACTCAGTCTCTGGTTTAGTTTGTGGTCTTTTGTCGGACTTCTGACTTTACCGACATTGAGCCGACGCGGAGTGATCGAAATTGACGAGCGTTGCCAGGCCGAGGGGCAGTCGCTTGACGCGCTGCGGGCCACGACGCGCCTGCTCGATGGTCTTCAGGACGGCGAACCGGAGAGGCCGGCGCTCGTCGAGACCTTTTTTCATCCAATCCCCAGCGTGCAGGTTCGCCTTGACGGTCCACGAGCGCAGGGGGTCGTCGGTTTCTGGGACGCGGCACGCACCGCGATTTACTTGAGCCTCGCCGGGCTGGGATTACTGGGCCGCGCGGTACATTGCAATTGTGGCAGGCCGGCTCTTTGGGTGTTCCTGCCCACCGACTGAACAACCTTGGGAATTCGAGAATGCGGTTCTCCTATTTTGAGATCGAAGCTGCCCGCCGCTTGAGGCAATTGGGACTCCCGTGGTCCCCTTGCTTCGGCCATTATGTTTTCGACGAAGCAACGCTGGGGCTGCAAAGCGATCCGAAATCCTTTGATTTTCAACATCTCGAGGGGATTCCAAGATGACTCAACCTGACCTGACCCCGAAACCATCGTACCTCATCTTCGGCGCCACGGGGGGTGTTGGATCGGAACTGTGTAGACATCTCGCCGCGCAGGGCGCTCGCCTGGTGCTGGCCGGTCGCAACGTGGAGAAACTTCAGGCATTGGCCGCAGAACTTCAGGCCTTTGCCTACCCGCTCGATGCAACGCGCTTCGAAGAGGTCGATGCCTGTGTGGACAAAACTCTGCAACATCTAACCCGCCTGGACGGCATCGCTTGCTGTGTCGGCTCGCTGCTGCTCAAGCCAGCCCACGCAACCAGTGCGGCCGAATGGGGGACCACGATCGCGACGAACTTGACCAGCGCCTTTGCCGTCGTGAGGGCCGGGGCTCGCGCGATGATGCACTCCGGTGGTTCGATTGTTCTGGTGTCATCGGCTGCCGCCCGCGTCGGCCTTGCCAACCACGAGGCCATCGCCGCCGCGAAGGCGGGGATCATCGGTCTCGTCCTTTCTGCGGCAGCTTCGTACGCCGCTCGGGGAATTCGGGTCAATTGCGTAGCGCCCGGACTTGTGCGTACACCCTTGACGGCACGCCTGACCAGCAATGAAGCCGCCTTGAAATCGTCAACGGCGATGCACGCACTCGGCAGGATCGGCGAGCCTGGCGACGTCGCCAAGGCGATCGCTTGGCTGCTCAGTCCGGAACAAAGCTGGATCACCGCGCAGGTTTTGGGAATCGACGGGGGACTGGCCAGTGTTCGTCCAAGATGAGTCATTATTGCTTTCGCGTTGAGCTTGACGGGTGGAAGCCGATTGCGCCGACTCGGTCGGCAGCTGCCTGTCGGAGGGCGATCCTAAATTTCGAGAATCCGTGCGACATTTTTGCCTTTTGGTGGATTTCAGGATTGCCCTGTCTCCGAATGGTGCATGTCAACTGAAGAAGTTGCCTGATCCTTTCCACAACTTTCACAACGGAGATTCTGATGAAGCGTCGAATGACCCTGGGCATGTTGATTCTGAGCGCATTTGTGGCAATGGCTTCCGCCGCCCACGCGCAGGAGAAGAAGGACATCGTCGACACCGCGGTTGGTGCGGGCCAGTTCAAGACATTGGCAAAAGCCCTCACGGCGGCGGGACTGATCGACACATTGAAGAGCAAGGGACCGTTCACCGTTTTCGCGCCGACGGACGAAGCATTTGCCAAGTTGCCCAAGGAGACTTTGGACGCCCTGCTCAAGGATAACGCAAAGTTGATGGCCGTTCTCACTTACCACGTCGTCCCCGGCAAGGTAATGGCAGTTGACGTAGTGAAGCTCGATTCTGCCAAAACCGTGCAAGGATCGGCCGTCAAGATCACCGTCAAGGATGGAAAAGTGATGGTGAATCAGGCCAACGTTGTGAAGACCGACATCGTGACATCCAACGGAGTGATCCACGTCATCGATGCGGTGATCCTGCCACCTGCGCCGCCTAAGCAAGGCGCGGCAGCACCGGGCTCGCCAGCGCCCTCGATTAATTACGAAAGTTCTACGGCGTCAGTCGCTGGGGATTGTGGTTCTGCCGTAATTTACGCGGCTCCGATGCGCCGGCTGCGAGGCCGCTGCCGCTAGTGGTGCGGTGCTCGGGGTCGATAAATGTGATAATTGGACGCATACGAGATTATTCAAACATTTTAGTTTGCCGGCGGTGCCAAGGAGCACCGTCGGCCTGTTTTTTGCGCCTTCGATTGATTGAGATCTTTGGATTGGTCGACAAGTCGGATGCGGACCAAGAGGTCCAACTCGATGGGGTTATTGTATGGCCAAGGTCCGACGGGTCGCGGTGATTGGAGCGGGAGTTTCAGGGCTGACTGCCGCGCGAACTCTGCAGGATCAGGGCTTCGAGGTGACGGTGTTCGAGAAAAGCTCAGGCCCCGGCGGACGGACGGCGACGCGGCGCGTCGATCCGGGCATGACCGCCATCGCCGGTCATCTGGCTGCTGGCCTGACGTTACGGGGTAAAACGAGGATCGTCGGGCTGGCCCGAAGCGGTGATAGCTGGAATTTGACGGACTCCGCGGGGCAGACGTACGGGCCATTCAATCATGTGATCATGTCGTTTCCAACTCCGCAGGCAGCCGAACTTCTTGGCGATCATCCGTTGGCAGCCGAGGCAAGAGCCGTCCCGATGACGCCCTGCTGGGCTGTGCTGGCGGCATTCGCGCGGCGGATCGAGGTGGCGTGGGATGGGGCGTTCGTGCATGGTTCGTCGCTGGCCTGGGTTGCCCGGAATAGCTCCAAGCCAGGTCGCGATCTTTCCATCGATTGCTGGATCCTGCAAGCTTCGTCCGATTGGTCGGCGGCTAATCTCAATCTCGGCCGTGATGGCGTCAAGGCGGCTTTGCTTGAGGAATTCGCTGAGATCGCGGGCGTTCCCACGCCCCCCACGATCCACATCGATGCCCACCGTTGGCTGTACAGTGCCACGCCGCTGTCGCTCGAACGGTTGTCACTTTTCGATTCACCAACCGGCCTAGCCGTATGCTGCGACTGGCTGGCCGGTGGCCGTGTTGAAGGCGCGTTCCGCTCGGGCGTTGCGGCCGCAAACAACATCCTAAAAGACGTCGGCGGTGCCTTCGACAGTTTCGCTTCAAAGCCTGCATTCGGACAGGTCAACTAACCAATGAGCCGCGCCGCCCTGATCTATCCACACCAACTGTTTGCCGACCATCCCGCTCTCGCCGGAGCGTCAAGAGCTGTCTTGGTCGAGGAACCGCTGCTCTTCAGGCAACTTCGGTTCCATCGACAGAAGCTGATCCTCCACCGCGCCGCGATGATGCGGTTCGCGGATTTGCTTCGAAGGCGGAAACTGAAAGTTGACTACATCGAAGCGAACGATCTGGCCGACACCGCTGCCGTTGCGGGTTTACTGAAAAACCTTTGAATCCGCTCGGTGCAATACGTCGATCCGTGCGATGACTGGCTTTCGACTCGGCTGGCAGCGGCCTTGAAAGTGCAATGCATCGCCGCAACTGTACTCGACAACCCGCATTTTCTGACCCCGGACTCAGTGATTCGCGACTTCACGGCGGATAAGAAGCATTTGTTTTTCACCAAATTCTACATCGCCCAGCGCCAGCGTCTTGGCCTCCTTCTAAAGGAGGATGGCAAGCCAATCGGCGGTCAATGGAGCTTTGACCCGGATAATCGCAAGAAACTTCCGAAAGGGATTTCGATTCCGTCCCCCAGCCGACCGGCGGAAGACGAATATGTCCAAGCGGCCAGGCAGTATGAGCGACAGCATTTCCCGAACGCGATCGGCTCGGACGACGAGTTTGAATATCCGACCGGCCACGCCGGCGCCGAAGCCTGGCTCGACGACTTTGTTGAGGCTCGATTGGCGTCGTTCGGCGACTATGAAGACGCCATCAGCGCCCAGCACGAGGTGCTCTTCCACTCCGTTTTGACGCCCAGGCTCAACGTCGGCCTGATCTCTCCTCGTCAGGTGATTGACGCCGCCCTCGCCCAGGCCGACCGAATTCCGCTCAACTCGGTCGAAGGTTTTGTTCGCCAAGTAATCGGTTGGCGGGAATTCGTACGCATGGTTTACTTGACGCGCGGACGGCAACAACGCACCCGCAATTTCTGGGGCTTCACCCGCGCCATCCCAGCCGCGTTTTATGACGGCAGCACCGGCATCGATCCGGTCGATCACGTTATTCGACAGGTACTTCGCACGGGCTACTGCCATCACATTGAGAGGCTGATGATCCTCGGCAACTTCATGCTTCTTTGCGACATTGATCCCGACGCCGTGTATCGCTGGTTTATGGAGTTGTTCATTGACGCGTACGATTGGGTGATGGTCCCCAACGTCTACGGAATGAGCCAGCACGCCGATGGGGGCTTGATGACGGCAAAGCCGTACATAAGCTGGTCTGCCTATGTGCTGAAGATGAGCGACTTCAAGAAGGGCCCGTGGTGCCCGGTGTGGGACGCGCTTTACTGGCGATTCGTCGATCGTCATTCCGACTTCTTCGCGAGAAATCCTCGGATGGCAGTAATGGTGAAGACGAAAGACAAGCTCGGAGCCAAGCTGACCGAGCATCTCCGGGTGGCCGAAGGGTTCCTTTCCCGAATCCACAGTTGACTTCCGACCGGATCTTTAGTCAATTCGCCCCAGCGCCGTCTGCAATCCGGTGAGAAGCATCTAAATCGACACCGCGACCAGAATCATGCCCATCAGACGCTCCATGGCGATCATGCCTTTCTCGCTCATGATCCGGCGGATCCAGCTTGAACTCAGGATGATCAACCCTGCGGCCAACCACGCGAACACCAGCGCGGTCAGCCAGTCCAGCCATCGTTCCGGGTCACGGCTCATCAACAACAACTCCGTCGCCAGCGTTGACGGCCCAGCGACGTAAGGAATCGCAAGCGGCACGATGAATGGCTCACCGTCCGAGTCCTCTCGCAATGAATTGTCGGCGCTTGGGAAGATCATTCGGATCGCAATCAGAAAGAGAATCACCCCGCCCGACAACGTGAGGGCCGGCTCGGAGATGCCCAGAACGTCGAGAATGTGGCGGCCGACAAACAAGAACGCGGCAAGCACCGCAAGCGCGATGAGCAACTCGCGCAGAATGACGCTCGCCTGGCGGGCGGGCTCGACGGATTTGAGCGCGGTCAAGAAGAACGGAATATTGCCAACCGGGTCCATGACCAGAAACAGCAGAATTGCAGCTGAAAGTAGGCTCATCGGATTCGTTGCTACGCCAAGTGAAAGGAAAGCGACCAAAGCACATGGCTCTCCTCAATCACCCATGTCAATTCGGCCACGCCGTCATTTACCTTCATTATTCATAGGCGGATCATCGATCGTTTCACGAAAACGGGTTGCGTCGCGCGAACCTGCCAGGATGCGAAAGGGGGCCAACAGGTTATTTCGCAACGAAACGCTGCTGCCGTCGGCGCGCGCCAAGAGCACCGTTAAATCGTCGCCAAGAGGAACTGTCGCTTGCGCGCTCAGTGCCGCGAGTAACGAAGGCAGCAACTCATCGGGCCTGGTCGAGTTCAGTGCGCGAACCAGTTCAAGGAGTCCTTGCGTTTTCAGAAGTTGTTTGTTGGCGACGCGTGATTCTGTCAGTCCGTCTGTGTAGGCCAAAATCATGTCGCCTGGCTCGATGACCACGCTTGTTTCGCCGTACGCGACATCTTCCATGACGCCCAACGGAAAATTCGGAGCTCGGGTGGAGTCCCGTTTCGCTTCAAAGACATCCCACGTTCCGGTTTGTTGGCGGAACCGAAGTGGTGGGGGATGTCCTGCCAGGCAGAGTTGAAACGAGCCCGTACTGACAAAGAACGTTCCGACCATCGCGGTGGCGAAGCGGTCCTCCTGGTTAAAACGGACGAATTCATCGTTCATCGCTGCGACGAAGCTCGCCTGGTTGATGCTGTTGATATGCCGCCGCATCAGATCGCGCAAGCGCAACGCCAAAGGTGATACCAGCGGGCCATGCCCGCTCACGTCGGCCAAAAGCAGACGCGAAATCCGACCCGATGCACACGAAGAAAGGTAGTAGACATCTCCCCCGTTTGCCGCGTTGTCGTGCGGCCGGGAATAGATCCAAACATCCATGCCGGGCATGTGGAAATGTTGATCCACGCCGCGATTTCCACCCCAGACCTCCATGCATTGCATCTGGTCGTTCATGCGAGCCTATCCTTTTTTCCGGTCAATGTCCTGGCCGAGTTCGTACGTCCGTGCGTCTCACTCACTTCATTAGGTTCCACGTCATCCAGAGGACCAAGCCCCCGCGCAGACTCCAGGCCGCCGTCCGGACCCAGTTCGTGTAAACGAGTCGCCGATGCGCGAGCGACTCGAACCCCTGGGAAAGAATTTCGTGACAGGGCACCTGCACCAGCAAGGTCGACAGCCAGAGGACACCCAGGAAAACCAGACCCGTCCACAGTTGCCAGATTGGAACGTCTGTGGGACGGAACCAAAACAGGAGCAATGTGGTTACTGCCTCGACGAGCATCGGGGGCCCGACGACCCAAGAGGTCAGTGCCGTGTGCCGTCGCTCGTAGGCCGAAAACTCAGCGCTTCCGGTGGCGTCAAACAGTGGGTAGTGAACGATCTGGACGAACCAGATCAATCCCATCATGAACAGAGTGGCGGCCGCGTGCGCCAAGAGCAGAAAACGAGGAATGTATTCGTTCATGCACGGTCTTCCAAAACGGCCTCGGCGGCTCGTCGGCCGGACACCATCGCCCCCTGGATAGAGGCATTGTCGCGATGATCGCCGCACACATAAATGCCAGGACCCCAGCGAACCGGCCGCCCCGAAACGTTAAGCGTCGGTGGCGCCTGTCGTGGTAAGGCGTAGGGAATTTGATACGTCCGCAGATGTCGCCAGTCCTTGGCCGCGGAACCGAACCAATCCGTGAGTTGTTCGCGCACTGCACCCTCAATGCCGTCCGCGTTGCTTGAAGCGCCCAGGACGGTTACCGACACGAGGGCTGCGCGGCCTTGACCATAGGAGGCCGTGACGACTGTCGGCACGCAGAGATTATTGATCGGGCCCCGCCCGTCACCGTTGAGCACAAGGATGGGCTGTTCGATGGGAGCGCGCAACGCGGAAAAGTAAAGGCAAGTTACGCTCTGACCGGCCGACGGAATGGCGTCGCCAAGAAGCTTCGCCGCCGCCGGCCCTTCCACCGCCACCACAACCGCACGAGCCTGGAATTCCTCGCCCGATGGGAGTCTTACCAGGCCGGGCTCAACGTGAACGACCTTGGCCCCGAAGCGAAAAGTATCCGGCGGCAAAGCCGACGCGAGTTGGCGCGGGATGGCCTCCATCCCCTCGGCAGGAAGGCAGGCGCTGCCGAGCGCGAACATCCGGAAGACAAAGGCGAACATTCGACTCGTTGTGACTAAGTCAGGATCCAAAAAAATGCCGCCCACAAACGGTCGGAAGAAGCGGTCGATCATCGACGACGAGAAGCCCGCGCCCTGCAGGGATTGAAGCGTCGTGACCTCGGGGTCGCGGAATCGGTCCTCGATACTGCCGGCCAGCGAACGGTAACGAAGAAGGGCGACACGGACTTTATCCGGAAAAGAGCCGATCGGCGAGACCAAGGAACGAACCGCAGCGAACGGGTGGCGCCAAGGATCGCTGAGCGAATGGAACCTACCTCCATGACGAACAAGCGCGCCGGGCAGAAAGGGCTTCAATTGCAGGGCTGTGTAGTCGAGCACCTCTTTCGCTTCGGGGTAACTCGTCAAAAATACCTGAAAGCCGCGGTCCAGACGAAATCCCTCCACGACATCCGTGCGAATTCGGCCGTCGACGCCATCCGATGCTTCAACGACCAGGGAACGAACGCCCTTTTGTTGAAGCCGGCGAGCGCAGCACAATCCCGCCAAGCCGGCCCCGACGATCAAGACTTCGTGAGTCATCGAATCTAGTCCCCTTTGTCCGCCTGCTGCCAGATAGGTGGATGCCCTTTCGTCCATTCCCCTGATTCTATCATCCGCTGCGTCGTCTCGTGGCGGTAGGCGAACATCCGTTCCAGCTTGCGAAGGACCAAAGCACCGCCCAACCATTGCCCGAGCCATCCCAGCGGAAGTTGATATTCGACCTCGTCCCGCAAGATGGTGCCCCCTCGGCCATCGTCAAGGATTCGATGGCGATGATACCACCACGCGAACGGCCCCGATTCTTGGCGGTCCGCGAAGAGGTGGGGCGGGTCGTATTCGGTGTGGATCGCCACCCACTGAATCGAAAAGAACCAAATGCGTCCCTGCAACACCACCTTGTTGCCAGGCTGTAATGAGCCGGCGGAAGTCACAATCTCCATCTTTTCCCAGGGTGGGATCAATCGCTTCAGGGCGTCGGAACTTTCATGAAAGCTAAAGACAACCGCTGGTGGCGCGTTGATCCTGGACTCCTTGACATAATTCATCAGCGAAGTGGGGTCGGGACGCGTCCGATGCTTCGACGCATCCACCAGGATCAAGGCAAATGGCACCCACCAGATGAGGTCATTGGTCAGGATAGTCAAACCGAAGAGAGGAGGAAACGTCCCCTGCAGCAGGGCCACGGCAAATCCCATGGGACCAAAAATCTTGCCCAGCAGCCCCACGAGCACAATGGGCCAGTGGGTGCGCGGATCGCTGGCCGCAATGATGTAGCCGATGCCGTAAACGCCGACAATCATCCCAACGCATTGCCAAATCTCTGGGTAATTGATTCGTTCGATTCCGGCAAGATCGAACAGAAAGTGGGGAAACAGGATCGTCACCGCCCCCCACAAGAGGTTGTAAATGCCTGCTGCCCAAAGACATAGACCCGCCCATCCGGACATCGTGGTCCGCTCCAAGTCGTCATTCATGCAAACCTCCAAATTTCAGCGTCGCGTTGGCAATCGAGGCCAATCGACATTGCTACGATGTAGTCACTTGGGACGATCCTGCACTTTTTTTACGCTCCGAAATGAACCAGGCGTTTGGACAAGTGGCGAACTGGCCGTTCGTGTAGATGATAATTGCGTTCGACCAGCATTCCCCTTTTTGTTGCTCCGGCGTAGCGTCGTCGATGAAATCCTGAGCAGTATCGGACCGGTCAACCTCGCCCAGGGCTGCATTCATCAAATCGGCCACGAGGTCGATTTGTTGCGTCCGGCATAAGTGGTGAATCGCGTCATGGATTTCGTCTGCGAGTGACCACGGAGCCAGGGAGCGAGCGGCGCCAACCAGTTCTCAAACCTGGCTGGAAGAGACTGCGGTGCATTGGGAATGCCATGTGATTGCCTTGGCTCGAGGAAAGTTGGCAGATCGGCAAATTGGCTTTACACGGCATTCATCTTGGCGACGTTGCCCTCTCTTTGCCCACCATGTGGAATGTTAAATTTCTGTCGGATAAAACCACCGAACTGCGAGCGTCGGTGGCAGCGACGTGGCTGTGACCGACGCGCGCAAGTCGATGGCTGCAGACTCCTTCGGTCCGACCGACCGACCGAAGCACCGAATGTTGGTTTGTAGGAGATCAGCATTGTTCGGCGTGAGGCAGGGAGACAGTTGAATTCAATAACTTCTGACAACCGAATAAGTCATAACAGAGCAGAACCAGGGTAATGTCGATTTTCAGACTTGATTTCCTCGTTGGTTTCGACGGGCGGTACTTGATTCTCGAATTCCGTTCGCTGCCGCGAACTCCTTGGTCAAGAGTGGCCGATGTGTAATTACGAACAACGTCCAGTTCTTTCGTTTCCCTCAATCTTCGAGCACGATGGCGGGGCGGCATCGCTCGGTAGCGACTCTGCTATAACCACGGGAGTGCCAGAGCTTGGCGAGTTCCTTCCCGGTCATGATCCGGATTCCCGGCGATGGGTGGGCCGGGTCGCGGAGTACATATACGTCATCTTTAGCATGATAACCGGCCACAGTAAGCGTGTGTCCGGCCCCACCCGGATAGTTGAAATCGATGCCCACGGGGCGACCGGCTTCAAGTTCAGTCCGCAGCATCGCAGTTGCCTTCGCGAAGCCACCATCGTCATTGGGGAAAGTAACCAGTTTCCACTTGTGGCCGAGCTTACCAGCGGCAGCGATGAGGTCGCTCCAATCCGTCCCGGTTGCGAGTGGGCCCGGACAGAGTCGTTTGATGTCGTACTGGTTGGCCTTCCCGCCCTGAAACTTCGCAAGCATCGTGCATGAAGCCGCCCCGCAATTGTTCCAACCCTGATGCACATGGCGGTATTCCACATAGGCGAACTTGTCCGGTTCCGTTTTCTTGTCACGCCAGGACGATATCTGCACCAGATCTTTGGCCGAAGGTTTTCCTCCTTTTGCAAGTTGCTCCCAAAGTTCCATGGCTTCGGTCTTTTTCCCTTGCTGATAGAGCATCTCCCCGAGCAGAACCTTCGCATCTTCGAGTCCGGCATCCGCTGCTTGTTTGCAGAATTTCTCGGCCAGTGCAACATTCCGCTCGGCGCCATCTCCCGAGAAGTAGATCATCGCGAGTCGAAACGCCGCGTAGTCCTTGCCTTTCGATGCGGTTACTTTCCAATGATCAATTGCTTTGGTGTAATCCTGGTCGACCCCTTGTCCGGAGAAGTAGCACTCACCTAGATTGAACATTCCGGCCACATTTCCCGCCCGGGCCGCTGCCCGGAAATAGCCAACGGCGACATCGGAGTTTTGCGGCACTCCCCAACCGCGAAGGTACTGGAAGCCGACCGCATCGAGTGCGGCTGGGTTGCCACTGTCGGCCGCTTTCCGAACCCAAAATAGCGACTCGACGTAGTCCCGTTTCACACCTGTGCCATCACGATAACGCAGCGCGAGAGACAATTGTGCATTGCTGTCGCCTTTCTTTGCCTTGCCAAGGAGATCAACCATTGAAGGCGTGTCGTTTGGTTCGGCACCTACAACGGCTACGAGGATCAGGATGGACAACATTGCGGCAATCGGTCTCATCTGGAATTCCCCTCGTTTTCCAACGATGAATTATTCAACAAGTTCACCAGCCCAGCATCGGAGCGATGATCCTGCTGCCGACGGAACGGATGGCCCTTGTGAACGTGCGAACAGCGTTCACTTCATTTCCACCTACCGCTACTTCACCGGTGTCAGCGTGAAATCCTTGATGGTCAGGCCTCGGCTCCCGGCAGGGCGTGAGAAGCGCAAGCTGTTCTTTCCCTGAGCCAGCGACACTTGCATCGGCGGGGTCTGCCCCCACTTGCCGATGGTGTAGGGAACCGCGATTTCAACAGGTTCCTTGGCATTGTTCGCTGTGAGCAGGAGCTTCGGGTTCTCATGCACCGTTACGACACGTGCCGTTAGCACATATTTTCCAGCCCTCGGAATATCAATGTCGAAGTGGAAGCTCCCACCGCTGGAGAACAACTGTTGTCCTCCAAGGAAACTTTTCACAAGCTGAGCGCCGCCGCAGACCGCTGCCGGAATCGTGACCACGCCGTTCGGAGCGATGACGACCATCTTATCCGCAGCCGTAATGGTCGCCTTCTCGACCGCCAAGGCCTTCGTCGCAGGCGATTCGTTGGCCTCGCCTAGCTCCTGACCGAGCGCGGGCAATTCAATCGGTTTCGCCTCGGCGACGATCGCCTTCTTTTCGTAGAGCGCCAGGAGATTCCACAAACCGCCGGTGCCGGCCTTCATGCTGTTGAACTTCTGCTCGCTCAGGGCGTCGCCGACCCATTGGGCACGCAGGACTTTCCAGTATTCCTTGGGAGACTTCCGCGCCTGTGTCTCCAGCAGGAAGTCCGTTCCCGTGCGACCGTCAAACCAACTGTGCTGCCAGTTCGCGCCCAGGTTGACCACCCAACCTTTGGGTGTCCAGTGGCCCACCGCGGCATGGGCATGCTGCGTTACACCCCACGCCGGGATGCCGAAGCTCTGGACGATGAAACGGCCGAAAAATGCACGCCGCCCGCAAATGCCGCCATTCTTGATCACGTTCTGGAAGAACTCCAGCGAGTCGGTGTCCGTGTAGGTCGTCGAACTTCGATATTGAACGTCGGTCCTGACCGCACCCGAATAGCGCCAGCCGTAATCGGCGTTGAAAATATGATCGGGGCGATAGTTCCGGAGCATTTCACGGCCCCAAGCCAAGACGTGATCTGGCGTGGCTGCGTTGGTGATGAAGCGGCACTCCCAGGCGGTCATGTTCTTGAAGGCCGGGTCCAGTTCGCCGTCGAGGTAGGCCTTCTCGTAGTGCAGGTAACGATTCACCGGGTCCACCGAGGTCGGGGCGTTTGTTTCGGTCACCGCGTTTCGCTGTCCGATGGGCACGGCTTGTTCCAGGCTCGTGCCCAGCGCCAACCGTTGTAGGATGCCTTGCTTGGCACGCGAACTGGTTGACTGGATGTCGGCATAAATCTTCATCGCCTGCCCATACTTGCCTGCCTTGGCCCCGCCGGCCTCAAGCATCTCCTTCATTAACTTGGTGTCACTCAGAAGTTTCTCCACCAGGGTCTCCTGCTCCGGACTCTGTTGAGCAAATTCAGCCAAGCCGCGTGGCGTGGCGTTCGCCAGCACGGCACACTTGACGAGCTTCGCGTCGAGTTGGTAGTTCGACAGGAAAGATTCCGCCTTCGCCAGGAGAGCCTTGGCGGCCAAGAGTTCGTTGGTTCGCGCCTTGGCCAGTGCCGCCTGAGCCGCTTGGTTCGCCTGAATAAGCTTGGGCTCGTCAAGTTTCGCTTTGTCCAGGGCTGCCTGACGCTCCTTGAGAGCTTTGAGCCCGTCCTCCTTGTTCGCCTGCCACTTGGCCAGTTCTTTCTGGGCTGCTTCGCGTTGAGCCTCCGTGGTCGCCTTATTCAGCGCCCCCTGCGCCTTTGCAATGCCCTTTTCGGTGCCGCCGATCCACTTGCCCTTCGCGTGCTCCACCAAGGCTTTTGCCTTCTGAATATTATTGAGTGGCGGCTGCGACCTGTTCGCCGTCGCTTCCGCCGCCTTGACCTCCTCGCGCGCCTTCTGGAAGGCGGCTTTCTGTTGCTCATCGACTTTCGGCAAGTCCTGGGCGATCTCCGCCTGGAGCCCGCTGAGAATGTTAGAGTATTTCGCCAGGAGCTTGTCGCCGTTCGTAGTGAGTGGTGAACTAGACTGCGATTTCCTGGCTTGCGCCAGAACCAACGTCGGTAAGCAAACAACGGTAAGTGCTGCCCATAGACAGCCGATTCCGAAGGTGATGTATTTGTTCATGGAATGGTCCTTATTGCAAATCAATGTAGTCGAACATGGCAATAGTCGGAAATCGCCCCAAGCTGTGGCGACTGACTCTTTTGTCGTGTCCCTAAATGTTCACTGCGGTTGCACTCGATACGATTCACGCCAGGAACTCTCTGATCGGCCCTCTCTGGTTCATCTTCAGCCGTTCCAGAGCAAGATCCAGGTCGCCGTAGTGGGCGATCGGGTTGCCGCAAGCGTTGAGGATCGTCGTGTACCAGTTGCCGAGCGTCTTATGGCCCGCTTGCCCATGATATGGTAGGCGGATGTAACGGCCCGCGATGTTGAGCCTGGAGTTTCGGCCGGAAAAAACGAGGAACGGCCATTCGACCCCGCTGCTGTGGTGCGTCTCGCCGTTGTCCGGGAAGTAGAACAACGTCGTGTTGTCGAACATGTTGCCGTCGGCCTCGGGGACCGCTTTGAGCCGCCTGATGATGGCGTCGATCAGCGACATGTGCTGAATGCGAATCTCCGTTCGTATTTCGTTGGCATTCAGCCTGCCCACTCCCTTGCCATGGCCCACGTCGTGCAGGTTGACCGGATCTCTTTCGAGCCCCCTCAGCCCGGTGTAGCGCGTGCCGAGTTCGTCCACGGTGAACGTCACGACGTTTGTCATGCCGGAGATCAGCGTGGCCAACAGAATCTCGACGTGGCCCAACTGGCGATCGATGGTGCTGATATCGTCGGCGAGGTACTTGGCTTCGAGCCTGGGAAGGTGTCTGCGGATCGCGTCGGCCATTCTTTCGAGCCTGCCGTTGCGGGCGCGGACCGCTTCGATCGACTCCGCATAGTTGGCGACCTTCGCGCGTTCGGCTCCTTGGAGGCTCGCCGCGAGGCTCGATTGATTGCCGGCCGTGAATTCAAGGACCATCCGTTCGAGTTCGTACTGAACTTGGTCTCGCCTGTCGTTCGAAACCACTCGAAACAGTTCGCGTAAGGCGACCTTGGGGGAACCGTAAGCCAGGTTGGGCAGTTGGGGACCCCGCGCGGAGAATCCGGTTTCGATGCCGTTGACGTTGCCCCGTGCGTTGCCCCCGTCGTGCGGGAAGCAGGCCAACTCAATGTGATCCAGCGGCGAAGGAAATAGTCGAGCGAGTTCAAAGTCGACGGTCGCCCATTTGATTGAAGTCAGCGCCTCGTTGGCCTTGTACACGCCAAGCGAAGACTGCCATGTGTGATGTCCGGTGGTACACATCTTGCCCGACAGACCTTGCAGGATGGTCATATGGCTCTTGTGGTCAGCAACAGGGCGCATCCACACGGGCAGGTCATGTTGGGCGAGGTTCACCGAGAATTCTTCCTTGCGCCGTTCTTTTTCGAGGTCCCCGTTCCCCAGCGATGGCGGAACCATCACCTGAGGAAAAAGGCCGTTGCTCTTGTGCATGAAGATAAACCGCATGGGGGGCCTACCGGTCGCTGGGGCGCCAACCACGTCTTGCAGCCAAGGAGCGAAGGCGAGCCCACCGGTAGCGGCGGCGCTGCTCAGCAGGAAATTTCGTCGATTCAGCATGAGAATCCCTCGTTGGGCTTGGTTGTTGTGTCGGTGGTTTACTTGCGGTACATAAACGAGTCCGAAGTCAGCAGCGAAACGATGACCGCTTTAAAGCTGCCGCCGCTGTTGACGTAGGCCCGGTCCGCGTCGATCAGCGTCTGCGAATCACTGAGCATTTCGTTGCGGCCAAGGTAGAAGCGGAACGCATGGCGAATAATCGATTGGCGAACTCGCTCCGACTTGGCGAGCCGATCGATCAGGTCGAGCGCGTCTTTCACGTCGCCGTCGAGTTTGGGATCGCCGGTGCCATGGAGCTTGCCGGTCGAGACCACGGGTGCGGTCTTATACGTGTCGGCTCCGTTTTTGACCTTCGCCTTGGCGATCACGCTGTCGGGGTGTTCGAGGTTCTCAGCGGTGCGAAATCGGCCGAAGTCGTCGTACATCTCGAAGGCCAACCCGAGCGGATTCATGTGCTGATGGCACTTCCAGCAGGTTTGCTTGTTGGTCACGAGGTCGAGTCGTTCGCGGAGCGTTTTGTCGCGGTGCTCAGGGATCTGAGCGTCCACGGTGATGGGCACGTCGGGCACCATGCCGGCGAGCAGCTTTTCGCGGATCCATTTGCCGCGGCGGACTGGGTCGGTGGCTGAGTTCTGCGCGTGAGCGATGAGCCAAGCGGGGTGCGTCAGGATTCCTTTGCGGTTGGGCAACGTGAACGGCTGGATCGGTTCGTAATCGAAGGGGCGATCTTTTCCATAATGCCCCTCGGTCGGCGTCCTGGGCAGGTTGTACATGGGCGAATGCCAAAGGCGATTTCCATGCGCCCAGGGGAAGGTTGTGAAAGGCCGGCCGCCGCGCCCAAACGTGTCTTCAAAAAGATTCATCAGGCGCACCAGATCGGTTTCGTGGACGCCACGCCCCTTTCCTTTCATTGCAGCAGGGGTCACATACGGCTTAAGCAATGAGGCGTGATCTTTCGCGACTTGATCGGGATTGGTTCGCCAGTTCGTGTCCTTCAGCGTGTCATAAACTTTTCGCCAGCCCGCGATCAGCTTCGCTCCTTTGTCGTTGTCCATGTTGTGATAAACGAAGTATTGATCGGTCGTCAGCAACGTCTCAAACACGCTGCGGTCCATCTCCACGGCACGGGCTACGACTCGGTCGGCCTCGACAATGAGAAATCCTGGGGTGCCACCGGTTCCGCGATCAGGAACCCGATAGATACCGTCGCTCCGCTCGATGTCTTTGAAGACGCGAAGGGCCAATGGGTAGCCGAAGAATTCCCGGAAAAAGCGCACGATTTTCGGGTGAGGCGTCGAGATGTAGGACTCGTTGTGCTCTCTGCTCAAAGCCGGGTCGACGGGGCCCTTGTTGTTCGTCAAGTCCGCGAGCAGCCGTTTGACCTCTCGCTCGTAGTCGGCTTTGGTGTCCAGTCCACCTTCGCGAGCCGCCTTGACCAGCACCGCATCCGGGCCTTTGTCGCCTAGCGCGTAAGCGATGGCGTAGCTGGCCTCGCGCGGCGAGAGCATCTTTCGGCCGTGCTGGTCTGGCTCGCCGGCGCCGAATTCGAGCCGATAGACGAACTCGGATTCCAGCCACACCGCTTCCAGCATCTTCCGCAGCCCCTCGGTGTTGCCGGCGAGTTTAACCACGGCGTGCATCAGCTTCAGGTATCGCGTCAGCTCAGTTTCGCTTGCCGGGCGCGCGAGAACTCGTTCAAACTGCAGCTGGATCGCCGCGGTTAGTTCCTCATCGGTCGGCGGCGTCTTCTTCGTCATGACTTGCTCGAACGCGGCCAGCACTGGCTTTTTTCCGTCCGGCCCAACGTTAGAGGGAAACCATCGGTCTTTGGGGTTTTCGGACACCTTCTCGCGTGGCTCCCCCTGCTTGATGCGGAGGCTGCCGATGATCTTGTTCGCCAGCCAAGCCGCGTTGGTTCGTAGGGACACGAAATGGCTGCCATCGAGCGGCGTCAGATCGTAATCCCGCACGCCCGAACGTTCCGGCAAGGTGAAGGGATTGGACACGCCGTAGAGATGCTGCCGTCGGCCTTTTCCTTCCAGCCCAAGCGAATCGAGCACCCGCTCTCGAAAGATCTGCGGACTAACGAGCCAACGGCGCGCAGGCGTGTATGGCTTTTCCTTGATCTCGCCGCTGAAAAGTTTTGCATGATCGACGGCGTTGCCGTAGTTGGGAAGGCGCAGCTTGTCTGTCAAATCGGCCCCGCCCAGCCGTCGCACTTCCTTACCGCTCCACTCCATGAGAAGCTCGCGGAAACCGGGCGTCAGTTCCTTGGCTCCTTCCGGAGGCATTTCGCGGAAGTGAATCGCCTCCTGCATTTTGCCCAGCAGATCGCGAAGTGTGCCCGCTTCGAGTTTGTCGAGTAAGTCCAGCCGAACATCGCCTTTTGGCTTTTGTTCGCCGTGGCATCTGATGCAGTGTGCATTGACGATCGTTCGCACCTTCTCGGGGACCGCGGCAACGATGGGTAGGTTTCCTATTTGCGGAGCAACTTTTTGCTGCGCAGGGAGTTCACTGTCAGCGATCGCGAAAAAGGCGATCGAGCACAAAAGAGCTGGACGATTCATTACTTCTTCCCTTCTCGCAGCAACTCCACCATGGCCCGGCCCATGGCCTCGCCGACGTTCATGTAGGTTTCCGCGTTGCGGTTGTAATGGCTGTTGCCGCTGCCGCCGAGCGACAAGGGGTTGGTATAGACCGTGGCCACATTGCCCTTGAACTCTGGATACTTGCCCGTGGTGCCGTCTACCGCCAATTGGGCATTGAGTACCTTCCCACCATTTCCCATGCTGCCCTTGGTGGCTTCACCCAGGGTGGCGAGCACGAACTTCGAGTTCGGAGCATTGAAGTCTTTCCGCAACTGCTTGATAAACCGAACCAGGTTTTGTTCGTAGCGACTCGAATACACTAGGCTTCCGACGTCCCTTTCGCCTTGCCAGAAGAAGAAGCCAGCGACTTCGTATTTCGTCGCGCCCGGGTAGTGCTTGTCGAGATTCGCGAGCACCTTCTTCGCATCCCCGATGTCGTAGTCGTACTGCTTGCCGGCATACCAGTTGATCGCCTTCGGCTCGGTGCCTTTGACCCACGATTCCGGCGAATCCTTGTAACCGGCATACACTTTGCCGCCTTCTTCGAACCGCTCACTCCCCGGAGGCAAGAGATCCCAGCCCAGAGCCCGGTTGCCGATGCAGCATTTGAGGATCATCACGGGCGCCTCAACGGCATTCCCGACAGCATGCCCGATCCCGAACTCCGGGCCGATGGTCTTGCAGGTCTTGACGGTCATCCATTCGTTGTTGAGCGGACCCTTGCCCGACATCATCCGCGCAAAGCGGACATCTTTACGCTCGGACCAGTTGGCGGCGTCGTCCACAAGGTACGAGTATTTCTTCTTCACCTTCACGGCATTATCGAGCGATCCTTCGCCACCGGCGATTTTGCCCAGGCTCACCATGTTGGACTGGCCGAGCAGAATGTAAACCTGGACCGGCTTGGTCATGTCTGCCGGCTTGCTGTCTGGTTTGGGCAGCTTGTCCGGCACTTGTGCGGCAACGACGAATGGAAGGAGCAGGGCCATCGCGGCGGAGGCCAAGAATGGAACGGATCGACTTCGGCAGGTCATGAGGAATCTCCGGTGGGATGTCACATGCGCCTTCGCGGGTGCCTGCGAATCTTATTCACCATCGCCCAATCAATTATAATCTCCAGATATCTTGTTTGCGAGAAAACAACTAACGACTCTAGGAAACGGCCGAATGGAAAGAAAACCTCGTCGCGTGGCGCTGATGCTGGATCACGGCGGCGTGAGGGTCCGCAAATATCGTGTGAGCGTTTCGTAATCCAACCGATCCTAGGTTTTTTGAATCATGGCGTGCGGCTGGAAAGGGTCGGACGATGAGAGATCCCGTTACGGATGATCGTGAGAATCTGCTCGCGCTCGGCCCCCTTGAGCGGCAGGCGGGGCTCACGCACCCATTCATGCCCCAAACCCGCCTCCTGCACGGCGAGTTTGATGTATTGAACGAACTTGACGTGTGTATCAAGCTTCAGCAGCGGGTAGAACCAGCGATACATCGCCCGTGCCTCATCCCAGCGGCCCGCTCGCGTCAACTCCCAGAAATACTGATTCTCGCGGGGAAACGCGATGCCCGAACCTGCCACCCAGCCGTCAATGCCGAGTACCGACGATTCGAGGATGAGATCGTCGACGCCGACGAACAGGGCGTAACGGTCGCCCACTTCGATGCGGAGTTCCGTGATCCGCCGCGTGTTCGCCGAGCTTTCCTTGATCGCGACGAGGTTGGGAATGTCAGCCAATTCGGCGAATTGCGTCGGCGTGATGTCAACGGGATAGCCGACCGGGTTATTGTAGAGCATCCACGGCAGCCCGGTCGCGCTGGCGACGCGCCGAAAATGGTTCATCGCCTCTCGGCCTTCCGCCTTGTAGACCATTGCGGGCATCACCATGAACCCGCCCGCTCCTAGCTTCTCGCAATCGCGCACGTACTGACACGCCGCCGCCGTGCTCATCTCCGCGACGCCGCTGAGCACCGGCACGCGTTGGGCCGCCACCCGCACCGCCAGTTCCACGACCTTGCGCTTCTCCGCAGGATCGAGCGCCTGATTCTCGCCGAGCGATCCGCACA
>Ga0163144_10007652_pt1 | contig 23624 bp, 23 predicted proteins | sample OliLak19BULKMAT1_FD_123175 | JGI IMG/M metagenome (GOLD analysis project Ga0163144, IMG submission 123175) | Freshwater microbial mat bacterial communities from Lake Vanda, McMurdo Dry Valleys, Antarctica - Oligotrophic Lake LV.19.BULKMAT1 | ecosystem: Environmental > Aquatic > Freshwater >...
CCGCGTTTAACTCTGCTCCGTGGATCGATCTTGGTGAAAAGCTCGTGGCAGGCATTTCCGGCCATCCGACCGCACTGACGCGGCCTGACCGTATTCGCGCACGAACTTATGCAAGGGCTGATATTCACGGCGGAAAGAACGGTTCACCTCTCAGTGAGCGAGCAGAGGCCTTCACGGCGACGCTTCGCTTCAGGGGGGATTTCTCGGCTTTCAACCTTCAACCTTCATCTTTCAGCTGAAATGCCACGGCTTGGGCGTTTCCGTCTGTCGCCCGCTCAGAAAAATTTCTTCGCCTTCTCGAAAAACGTTTTCGAGGTCGGCTCGTTCGCATCGCCGCTCACGCGGGCGAACTCTTCCAGGATTGTCCGCTGCTCGCTGGTGAGCGAAGTCGGCACCTCGACCTGCACGCGCAGGAGTTGGTCGCCGTGATGCCCGCCGCGGAGGCTCGGCATGCCCTTGCCGCGCAGCCGGAAGGTCGTGCCACTCTGCGTCGCGGCCGGGATTTTCAGCGCCGCCTTGCCGGACAAGGTCGGCACCTCGATGCTGCCGCCGAGGCTCGCGAGCGTGAACTTGATCGGAATCTCGCAGAACAGATCTTCGCCCTGCCGCTCGAACAGCTCGTGCTCTTTCACCGTGAGCACGATGTAGAGATCACCCGCCTGGCCGCCGGAGAGACCCGCTTCGCCGTTGCCGGTCGAGCGCAAGCGCGAGCCGGTGTCGACGCCGGGGGGAATCCGCACGTTGAGTTTCGTGTTCTTGGCCACCCGGCCTTCGCCGCGGCAGGCCGTGCAGGGCTTCTCCACCTTGGTGCCGGCGCCACCGCAGGTAGGGCATGTCTGCGTGAACGTGATGATGCCGCCCGAGCGCCGAATCTGGCCGGCGCCGCGACAGGTGGGACACGTCACCTTTTTCGAGCCGGGCTCTGCGCCGCTGCCATCGCAGCGCTCGCACGTCATGTTCTTGCGGAAGGAAATCTCCTTCTCCACGCCGCGCGCCGCATCCTCGAGCGAGATCTCGAGGTCGTAGCGCAGATCGGCGCCGTCGCGCCCGCCATCGCGGGCGCCGCCGCCGCCGAACATCTCGTCGAAAATACCGCCGCCCCCGCTGCCGCCCCCTTGCTGGCCAAAGACCTCGCGGAAAATATCGAAGGGATCGTGGAAACCGCCGCCCATGCCGCCGGACGGACGCGGTCCGCCGCCGCCACCCTCGAAGGCCGCCGCGCCATAACGATCGTAGGCGGCCCGCTTCTCCGGGTCGCTCAACACCTCGTAGGCGTGCGCGACCTTCTTGAACATCTCCTCGGCTTCCTTGTTGCCGGGGTTCTTGTCCGGATGGAATTGAACGGCCTTCTTGCGATAGGCCTTCTTCAACTCTTCCGCGGTGACACCTTTTTGGACTCCGAGCAGCTCGTAGTAATCGTCCTTGGCCATGATAGTTGACTCTGGAACTTACGGATCAGCGCTTATCCGCGCTGGCCGCACCACTGGACACGATGACCGAAGCCGGCCGCAGGAGCCGCCCGTTGAGCGAGTAACCGGTGCGCACGACGTTGAGCACATGCTCCTCCTTCACGTCCGCGCTCGGCTGATGCGAAATCGCTTCGTGCTGGTGCGGATCGAAGGGCTGGCCGCTCGGGCTGATTTCCTTCAGGCCGTGACTCGCCAGCGCGTTCTTGAGCTGGCCCAACACCATCTCGACGCCACCGATGAGCGACTTCAAATCGGCATTCGGCTGCTTGGCGGCCGCAATGGCCATGCCCAGCGTATCGAGCACGGGAAAGATATCCTCGAGCACGCGGCCGGTCGCCGCGGTGCGCAGGTCGTCCTTCTCGCGCACGGTGCGGCGCCGGAAGTTTTCCAAATCGGCCGCGGTGCGCAGGTATTTCTCGTAGTTCGCGGCGGCCTCGGCCTTGGCCGCCGCAAGTTGGGCCGCCAGTTCGGGTGCAGCCGGGGATCCGGATTGATCGGCCGCCGTCGGCAGAGGATTCGTCGTATCGTTGGTTTCAGGCTCGGGCATGGTGCAAAAGAACGCGGAATGAACTACGACTCGCCGCATTCTTCAAGCGGCGATTAGGAATGGTGCGTCGCGGGGGTGAAACGCTCCGCCGGGCGGGCCGGGCCGAACGACCGCGGAGGGCGTGCGCAGGCCACGGCCAAGCGGACCGCGCGTCCCCACCGCGAACGAGCCCGACGCGAAGCAGCGGGTCAGCCGACAAAATCCTCCGTGATCAGCAGAATCGTCGTCGTCTCCGCCGCGAACGTGAAGGCGCCGGAAAAGGGCACCAGCACATTGTCGCCCCGCGCGAGCTTCTGCCCGAAAGGCGAACGCGTGCCGCCGTTCTCGCCCGTGACGCGCGCGCTGCCGCTCACGACACTGAGCAGCCGGGGCTGTTCGCCGGCCCGCAGATGCGTGCGCTCGCCGGCCCCCAGCACCACGCGGCGAATCCGGAATTCCGCGCAATCGGCGATGCCGCCCGAGGTCGGCGCGGCGCGCAGCGGCGCCGGCTCGAAGTCGGTCCAATCGATCGAGCGCAACGATTGGGCCACGTGGAGCTGCCGCGGCAACCCGTCGAGCCCCACCCGGCCCCAGTCGTAGACCCGGTAGGTCGTATCCGAATTCTGCTGAATCTCGAGAATGAGGTTGCCCGCGTCGATCGCGTGGACCTGGCCGCTGTGCACGAGGATGGAGTCGCCGGCGGCGACGTTGAAATGATGCACGCACGCTTCGATCGTGCCGGCGGCAATCGCGCGCTCGAACTGCTCGCGTGTCACCCCGCGCTTGAGCCCCACGATCAACTCCGCGCCGGGCGAGGTCTGCGCGATATACCAGTTCTCCGTCTTCGGTTCGCCCTTCAGCTCGGCGGCCACCGACGCCGGCGGATGCACCTGCAGGCTCAGCCGCTCCCGGCAGTCGAGCCACTTGACGAGGATCGGAAACGGCTTCTCGGCCGGCCAGGCGGGGCCCATCACCGCGGCGGCATGGCGCGTCAAAATACTGCGCAGCGACTGCCCGTTGAGCGCACCGCCTTCGACGATCGACTGCGCCTCGGGGCGATCGACAATTTCCCAACTTTCGCCAATCGGATCGCCGGCCGGCAGCCGGCGGCCGAGGGCGGTTTCGAGTGCGCGCCCACCCCACACGCGTTCTTGATACAAGGGCTGGAAGCGGAGCAGTTCGCGCATGCAGGTTTGACGAGTTTTTTGTGAAAGTGCCGCGGGGGTGTTTACATTTGACGGCCTGTCTCGTTAGCGTCCAATCCGCACCAAATTCGCAGTCGGCTATCACAAATGCGCAAGTCTGAGACTTCAAATCCAAACGACGGCCCCTCTTTCCAAGCGCCGCGTTATCGGCCGAACTGGATCGCTGCACTCCTCTGCTTCTTTCTCGGCGCCTATCTCGCCGTCGCGCTGATCGCCTACGATCCGAAGCAAAGCCCGTTCGATCACAAACCGGTTCCGGTGGAACAGAATCCGGCGGGACTCATCGGCGCGTATGCCGCGGCCGGGATGTTTCGCGTCATCGGCGTGAGCGCGTGGTTCGTGCCGATCTTTCTGCTCTGGATGCTCGCCGTGTCCGTGCGCAACTCGAAGCACATGACCGGCACGCGCACCATCGCGATGCTCATCGCGATTGTCGCTTCCTCCGGCCTCGCCGCGATGTTCGTCGAGCCGAAGTGGGTGACGAACTGGTTCCCGTATGGCCCAGGCGGTTACGTGGGACTCACCCTTTATCACAGCTTCCTGCGCAACGCGCTGGGGCCGTTCGGCGCCGGCCTGATCCTCGGCACGGTCTACGTCGGCGCTCTGCTCTTCATCTTCATGCGCGATATCGCGGGTGAATTGGAGAAGATCTTCACCAATTTCAGCGGCTGGCGCGCCGACCGCGCCAAGGCGAAAGCCGAGCTCGAAGAAGCCCGCCGCGAGGAAAAGGAAGCGAAGGCCAAACAAAAGTCCGCTGCCGCGACCGTGGCCGCAGCGGCGGCCAACGCCGGCCACAGCACCTCCGCCACCCTCGCGACGCCGGTCGGCCCCACCGGCAAGAAATCGATCGTGCCGAAGTCCGGCGAGGATCCGCTCGCCAAGGCGCCTGCCGCCCGCGCCGTCGCGCCCGAACCCGCCGCGTCCGAGCCGGCCAAGCCCGCGAAGCCCGAGCCCAAGCCCGCGCTGCCGCCGAAACCCGCGAATGGCAAACCCGCCATCGGTGAGACCGCCACCGACACCAAGTCGCTCGCCGTCGGCGCCGCCGGCAAGGTCGAACTCAACATCGTCAAACCCGAGGAACCCAAGAAGGCCGCCAAGATCACGCTGCCGCAGAGCGACGATACCAGCTACCAGTTCCCTCCGCTCTCGCTGCTCAAGGAGCCGGTCAAGCCCGCCTCGAGCAACAGCGAGGAGGAGCACCGGCAGAACGCCGGGAACCTCCTGCGCATCCTGAGCGAATTCGGCGTCGAAGTAACCCTGGGCGAGATCCACGTCGGCCCCGTCATCACGCGCTACGAGGTCGTGCCCGCCGCCGGCGTGCGCGTCGAGAAGATCGCCGGACTCGACAAGAACATCGCACTCGGCATGCGCGCGCAGTCCGTCCGCATCCTCGCCCCGATTCCCGGCAAGGCCGCCGTCGGCGTCGAAGTCCCCAACCAGCATCCGACGCCCGTCGGCATGCGCGAGCTGCTCGAGAGCGAGGACTGGGCGGCGATGAAATCCGAAATCCCGATCGCGCTCGGCAAGGACGTATCCGGAAAACCACTCGTCTCCGACCTCTCGAAGATGCCGCACTTGCTCATCGCCGGCGCGACCGGCTCGGGCAAATCCGTCTGCATCAATTCCATCGTCGCTTCGATCCTCTATTCGAAGAGCCCGAAGGATCTGCGCCTGATCATGGTGGACCCGAAGGTGGTCGAGTTGAAGATCTTCAATTCACTGCCGCACATGCTGATTCCGGTCGTGACCGAGCCGAAGAAGGTGCCGGCCGCCCTCAAGTGGCTGCTCGGCGAGATGGAGCAGCGCTACCAGATCTTCGCCAAGGCCAACGTCCGCAACATCGTCGGCTTCAACAACCGCAAGAAAAACGCCAAGCCCGACGCGCCCATCCCGGCCGACGCCCAAGCCTCGCTCACCGGCGTCGACCCGCTTGTTGTCGACGATCTCGAGATTCCCGAACGGCTGCCCTACATCGTCGCGATCATCGACGAGCTGGCTGATCTCATGATGGTCGCGCCCGCCGAGATCGAGACGAGCATCGCACGGCTCGCGCAGCTCGCCCGCGCCGCCGGCATCCACCTGATCATCGCGACACAGCGTCCGTCGGTGAACGTCATCACCGGCGTGATCAAAGCCAATCTGCCGTCGCGCATCGCGTTCCAGGTGGCCTCGCAGGTCGACTCGCGCACGATCATGGATACGAAGGGCGCCGAAACCCTGATCGGTCGCGGCGACATGTTGTTCTCGCCGCCCGGCACGTCGCGCTTGGTGCGCGCGCAGGGCGCCTTCGTTTCCGACGAAGAAGTGCAGGAGATGGTCGAGTTCCTGAAGCGCAACGGCCCGCCGCAATACGCGCAGTCCGTCCAGGCGCAGATCGACCGGGCGGCCAAGGAGGATGATGAGGACGAGGACGGCGGCGAGGGGGACGACGGCGATCTCGGCGACGACGAGGAATTGTATCAGCAAGCCCTCGACGTGCTGAAGTCGACCAAGCGCGCCAGCACCTCGATGCTGCAGCGCCGGCTCCGCATCGGCTACAACCGCGCCGCGCGCATCATGGAGATCATGGAGGAAAAGGGCATCGTCGGCCCCGAGAACGGCTCCAGCCCGCGCGAGATCCTCGTCGATCTCGATTCACTTTGATTCAGAGGCCAGGAAGTCCGAAACCTGCCTTGGTTCGTTTTCTGGTTTCCTGGAGTCTGAATTACTTCTTCCCTCCCCATTTCATTTCACCCTAACTCCACCCCTATGCAGACCATCGGCGAACGGCTCGAGGAAGCGCGCAAGAAAAAGGGCATCAGCATCCGCGAGGCCGCCGAGTCGACGAAGATCCGGGGGGATTACCTGACGAAATTCGAGAGCAACCATTTCGATATCGGCCTCACGGAAATCTACACGCGCGGCTTCCTCCGCACCTACGCGAATTTCCTGAAGGTGCCGGCTGATCGCATCATCAACGACTATGCCGCGCTTGGCCGCGGCGAAGTCCGTCCGCGCCAGCCCAGCCGTGAAATCTACGGCCGGCTCGACATCTCCGTCGCCACGGCCGAAGGCAGCGAACGCGCCACCGCCGCCCCCGAGGAAGCCTCGCCCGCGACGCCCGAGCCCTCCCACGCCAATCGCGGCCCGGCGCGTCCGCGCACCGGCAGCTCCCTGCCGCAGGGGCCGGACCCCGCGCTGGTCTTCAAGTATGTGAAATGGGGCGTCGGCGTCGTGATCGGCCTCCTCCTGCTCTGGTTCGTAAAATCGCTCTTCTTCAGCGGCCCGACCGGAACCGTGAAGCCGGCGGTGGCTTCGAATCCGGCAAACATCGCACCCCAAGGTCCGACCATCAACCTGATCGCGCTTCGCCCGATCCAAGTCCGCGTGAACCGGAAAAACGCCGACGAGTCCGACGGCGAGGTGATCTTCAGCGGCCCGCTCGCCGCGGGCGAGACGCGCACCGTGGCCTGGCCCGGCGCACTCTACGTTGAGGCGGATGCGCCCGAGTTTCTCGAAATCGACGTCAATGGCCGGCGCTCGAATCTCGGCCAGGGCCTGGCGCAATTTGGGCCCGGCTACAAAAAGGGTCAGCTCCCCGCGCCCCGCGCCCAGTAACACCGCGGCCGTCGGCGTCCCCGCCGGCCGCCTCCAGCGCTTTCGCACCGGCCGGCACGGAGACCCGCCGCAATCCCGGGCAACCTACCGCAGACCCACCGGCGTCCCGAGCACTTCGCGCAACACCACCGCGCGCCGCAGGCTCGCCGGATCGCGCAGGTCTTCGAAAAGTTTTCCCTGCACCGCCGTGCGCAAGCCGCCTTCGCTCTGCGATTGAGCGTAGCTCGAGGCCGCGTCCTTCGTGGCCCTCCGCTTCGCCAGCATCCGCGACTCCTCGAGCACGCGCAGCTCTTCCGCCAGTTGCTCCTGGCGGACCAGCTCGGCGGTGCGTCGCTCCGCCGCATTGGGAACCGCCAGCGGCGGCGGCGGCGGTGGCGCGGCCTGCGGCCGCATCTCGCGCTCGATCTCCTCGAGCACCCGGCGCAGCGGACCGCCGAACGGCTCCGGCATCTGCGTGGTCTCGGCGCGCCGCGGCAACCGCTGCGGCTCGGGTTCGTGCTGCAACGGTGGCGGCGCTTCGGCCGGAGCAAACGCCCCTCGCCGCTCTTCCTTTCGCCGCCGGATATCCTCCTGGATTTCCTGCATGCGCCGCTGTTCCTCGAGCTCGTCCGGCTTGGACGTCGGCTCCGGCGCGGCCGCGCTGCGCGTGCGAAAAAAACCGCGCACGACCTGCACGACGATGAAGAGCACAAAGATGACGAGCCCTTTGCGCTCGAGCAGCCAGTCGAGAATATTATCGGGAACGGCAGCCACAGCTCAGGAGATCAACGCCCGCCCGCGCCGCGTCACTTCTTGCCTTCGGGATGCGCGATCGACGAACGCATCGACGTGTCGGCCTGCACGTTTTCCATCTTGTAATAGTCCATCACGCCGAGCCGCCCCGAGCGAAACGCCTCGGCCATCGCGAGCGGCACCTGCGCCTGCGCCTCGACGACCTTCGCCTGCATCTCCTGCACGCGCGCCTTCATTTCCTGCTCGAGCGCCACGGCGGCCGCGCGCCGGATTTCCGCCTGCGCCTGCGCCATGTTCTTGTTCGCCTCGGCCTGCGCTTCCTGCAGCTTCGCGCCGACGTTCTCGCCCACGTCCACGTCGGCGATGTCGATCGAAAGAATCTCGAAGGCCGAGCCGACATCGAGACCGCGCGCGAGCACGGTCTTGGAAATGCTGTCGGGTGACTCGAGCACGACCTTGTAGGTCTCGGCCGAGCCGATGGTGGTCACGATGCCTTCGCCCACGCGCGCGATGATGGTCTCTTCCTTTGCGCCGCCGACAAAGCGATCGAGATTGGTGCGCACCGTCACGCGCGCCTTCACCTTCACTTGGATGCCATCCTTCGCCACGCCGTCGATCGTGGTCCGGCCGCCCTCGGGATTCGGACAGTCGATCACCTTCGGATCGACGGAGGTGCGCACCGCTTCCACGACACTCTTGCCCGAGCCCTTCGTCGCCAGATCGATCGCGCACGCGCGATTCCAGCCGAGTTCGATGCCCGCCTTCTGCGCGGCGATCAGCGCCTGCACCGTCGGGACGACGTTGCCGCCGGCCTGGTAGTGCGACGCGATCTGGTCGGCATCGACCTCGATGCCGGCGCGCACCGCGGTGATGCGGGCATCCACGATCAGCCCGTAGGGGATGCTCGCGAATTTCAGCGCCACGAGCTTCGACATCGGCACCGGTGCGCCGTTGAACAACGCCTTCACATAGGCGCCGATCAAACTGAAGATGATGGCACCGACGATGAGAGCGATGAGTGCGGCGATGCCGATTACCGCCCACCAGATCATCGGATTAACTGCGCCAAGGGGAAGGAGTGTCATTTAGATTTGGGAGGTTGTAGTTTTGGAGACGATGAGACGGAAATTGTCGAGGTCGATGACTTCCAGTTGGGCCCCGACGGGCGCATGGCCGTTGCGCGAGAACGCCTCGTAGCGGCGCCCCGCCAACTCGACCACGCCACTGGGCGTGAGCGGCGTCACGGCGACCACCCGCTGCCCGACGATCGCGCGCGCGGCGACCGCCGGCTGGCTTTGGCCGGCCACGGTCGCAGTCATCGAAAATGTTTTCGCCAGCCGGCTCCGCGGCAGGAGCACGAACTCGAGATAAAGGGTGATCGCGACCAGCCCGGCTGCCACGAGCATCGCAACCGCTCCGCCATCGAAACCATATTGGTTGAACGCCACCACGACGCCCACGAGGAGCGAGACGCCGCCGATGATGCCGAGAACCGCGCCCGGCACCACCACCTCGAGCGCCAGCAGGAGCACGCCGGCCGCAAAGAACAAGGCGATGGGCATCATGCGGCCGGTCCTTCCTGCTCAGCCCGATCGACGATCAACCCGAAATCCGTCCTGCGCCGCACCACCACGCGGGCCCCCGGCGGAGCCGAGCCGACTTCGAGCCGGGCCTCGAAACGCCGGCGATCGACCTCCACCTGTCCGCTCGGATAAAGACCTGTCACCGCAACTCCGATCCGGCCGACGAGGCTGTCCAAAGCCGCCCCGACTTCCGGCGCGCTGCCCGCCACTTGCGCCGACCCCGCCACCGGGTGCGTCACCGCGAGCCGCGTAAAGAACCAGCCTTTCGGGATGAAGCGCGCGAGTGCCAGCACCAGCGCGACTGCGATGAGGACGCCCAGTCCCAGATCGCGCAGCGGCGAGAGAAAGAGATCGCCGCCAAACTTCACCGGCTCGTTGGGCCAGATGTCCGCCATCGACCACACCAGTGATCCCAGCATCAGCACGAGCCCCGTCAGCGCAAAGACCACGACGCCGGGAAAGAAGAACAACTCCACGAGAATCAGCACCACGCCGATTCCGAAGACCAGCATCGGCTCGTGGCCCGAGAGGCCCGCGACGAAATTGCTGAGGAAGACCACGCCGAGGCACGAGAGCCCCACAATCCCAAATACGCCGAAGCCCGGCGTCTTGAATTCCATATAGAGCGCGAGCAGCCCCACGCCCATCAGCAGCGGCGAGAGCGTTTTCAGGAAAACTGCCAGCCGCTCCGACCACGTGATCTCGAGCGTCTTCACCGTGAAATTCGTGGCGCCAAACTTCTGCGTCAGCAGATCGTCGATGCTCTTCGCGATGCCGGCGGCCAGCAACGGCTGCGGCGGCTCGCCATAGGTTTTCAACGCCTCGGTCGCGGTGAGGGTCAGCAGCTCCCCCTTCGGCTTAATCACCGTCTCGCCGATCTGCAGGATGTAATCCTCGTCGATCATCGCCGAGACGACCTGGCCGCGATAGCCCTTGCCCTCGGAAATCGACCGCACCTCGGCGCGGAGGTAGCTCACGACTTTTTGGCGCATCGACTTGTCGATTTCCTGGCCGGTGGCGCTCACGGGTGCCGCCGCCCCGATCTTGCCGCGCGGCGCGAACCAAATCTCCTCGGTCGTGGCCGAAATGAAGGCGCCGGCCGAAATCGCCTGGTCATTGACGAACGTAATCGTCTTTCCCGGGAATTTGCCGAGCGCCTCCATGATTTCGAAGGTCACGTCGAGCGCGCCGCCGGGCGTCTTCATGTCGAGCACCACCACATCCGCCTTGTCCTCGATCGCCTCCTTCAAGCCGCGCCGGATGATGAAGAGCAGCGGCGAGTCGACTTGCTCGCGCACCGGGATGACGACCACGCGCTTCTTCGCCCCGCTCAATTCGGCGGGCGCGGTCAGGCCGATCCCGTCGGGAGCGGGCCGCGCCGGTGCCACCGCCGTGGTGTCCGCGGCGAACGCGGTGGCGACCAATCCACCGACACCGGCGAGACACTGGAAAATCCTGCGCAGCATTGCGGGCAATGGTAGTGGTGCCCGCACGCGGCGCAAGCGTGCGCACGGCGGAAATCGGAACAAAACTGCTTTGCCGCACAAAACCTTTGCGCGATCCGCGTGGGCCGTCGTTAATCGCCGCCGAATGGAAAAGGTCGCATATCAAGGCCAGACTCTCACCCGGTGGCGCGTGGGCCAGTCCACCTTTCTCGCCCAACCGGAAAGGGGCGCGCGGTTGATGAACTGGAACCTCACGCTCGGCGACGGCTCCGTGCGCGATGTCCTCTACTGGCCCGAGGACGCAAATTTCGCCGAATTCGCGAAGGTGCGCGGCGGCAACCCGATTCTGTTTCCCTTCAACGCGCGCGTGTTCGACCGCGGCGAGATTCATTTCTGGCGCGCCGCCGACGGCGTCCGCCGGCCCATGCCGATCCATGGCGTGGCGCGCCAGGGCGATTTCAAGGTCACCCGGCTCGATGCCCGCGGCTTCGTCGCGCAATTCATGCCCGGCGACGAGGCGCGGCAGTGTTATCCCTTCGATTACGAGTTCACCGTCACCTACCGCTTCGATCCGGTCGGCCTCTCCTGCGAATTCGCCCTGACCAATCTCGGGCCCGATCCGATCCCATGGTCCGCCGGCCACCATTTCTATTTCACGCTGCCTTGGAGCGAAGGCACGACGCGCGCGGATTACATGATCCGCATTCCCGCCGCGAAACGCCTGCGGCAGGACGCCACCGGCGCCCTGATCGCCGGGCCGGCGTTGCAGCCGGAAGAGTCCCTGGCCAACCCGGCGCTCGTCGACACGTTTCACACCGCCCTGCGCAGCAACGAGGTGGTCTTCGGCGAAAAGGACCGGCCGGGCGATGTCGTCGTGCGGCTGGGCACCGAAAAAGTGCCGCCGCCCGCCGCGACGGTCGTGACGTGGACGCTCGCCGACGATTCCCCCTTCTACTGCGTGGAGCCGTGGATGGGGCCGGCCAATGCGCCGGAACACAAGGTCGGCCTGCACCGGGTGGCGCCCGGCGAAACCCAAAAATTTGCCGTCAGCGTCGGCGTTCGCTGAGGCGCCCACATTTCGAATTACCTTTTTCCACTAAATGGACCACATTGCCGTCATGGACACGGTTTGCGCATCGCTGGCATTCATCGACGGGCTCGGCGCCCCGGAGATGGTGCTGATCTTCATCATCGTCTTGGTGCTTTTTGGCGGGCAAAAGATGCCGGAGTTCGCCCGCGGGCTCGGCAAGACGATCCGCGAATTCAAGAAGGCCGCCACCGGCGTGGAGGAGGAGTTCAAGCGCGCGCTCGAAGAGGATGAACGGAAAAACGCCACGCCAACGCTGACCGCCGCAACCACCCCCGCGACCGATCCGGCGACGACGCCCACCGATCCCGCCGGGCCCGACCTCTCTGCACCGCAACACGACGAGTATCACGATTACCACCACGACTATCAGGACGGCTCCTCGCCGGAATCGGGCAACGCCGCGACGCCTCCCGATGCGCCGGCCGTCGCGGCCGTCGTAACCCCAACGCCGGCGGACACCCCCACCGCCCCGGCGCAAGCGCCCGCTTCGACCGCAGCCCCGGCCCCATCGGCCGCAGCCGCGCCCTCCCCCCCGCCTTCCCCGGACGCCACGACGGCCGATCCCCTCGCCGCTCCGGATCCGCCCGCCGCCGTGCCAGACGCGGAGCCGACTCGCCCGGAGAAACCGTGAGCGCGCGTCCGCTCCCGTCGGAACCGGAACCGGCGCCCGTCCCGCTGCCCATCAACGGCGAGTTGGATTTGCATACCTTTCGTCCCGGCGATCTCGGCGAGCTGATTCCCGCCTACCTCGCCGAATGCGCAGCGCGCGGGCTGCGCGACGTGCGGATCATTCACGGCAAGGGCACCGGCACGCTGCGCACCACCGTCCACGCGCTGCTCCGCCGCTCGCCCATCGTCGCCTCGTTTCGCACCGGCGACGAGCACACCGGTTCCTGGGGCGCGACGATCGCCACGCTGCGCCGATGAGGCTGCGCCTGTTTGCCTTTCTCCTGGTCGCGATTCAGGCAATCGCCGCGGGTCGCGCCGCCGAGCCGGCGCCGCTCCTCCTGATTTCGCTCGATGGCTTCCGGTGGGACTACTGCGACTTGTATCCGGCCGAGGCGGCGACGCTGCGGGCGCTGCGCCGTGACGGCGTCGCGACGCGCGGGCTGATTCCCGTTTTTCCGAGCAACACCTTTCCCAACCACTACTCGATCGTGACCGGCCGCTATCCCGCGAACCACGGGATCATCAACAACGATTTCTTCGATCCCGGACTCGGCGAGTTCTTCCATTACAACCAGCCCAACTCCGTGCGCGACCCACGCTGGTGGAAGGGCGAGCCCATCTGGGTGACGGCGATCAAGCAGGGCCGCAAGGCGGCGACGTCGTTCTGGATCGGCTCCGAGGCCGAGATCAGCGGCGTGCGGCCGACGTATTGGAAAAACTACGACTACAGCATTCCCTTCGAGCGGCGACTTGAGGAAGTGATCGGCTGGCTGCAACGGCCCGCCGCCGAGCGGCCGGCCGTAATCGCATTCTACCTCGAGGAAACCAATAGCGCCGGCCACCGCTTCGGACCCGACTCGCCGCAGGTCGCGGCCGCGATCAAACTTTCCGATGGGCGCATCGCGACGCTGCTCGCCCGCGTGCGTGCCCTCGGCCTCGAGCCGAATCTGATGATCGTCTCCGATCATGGCATGACGGCCACGAGCATCGATCGCACCGTGATCCTCGACGACCTCATCGACCTCAAGACCGTGCAGATCGAATCCGACGGCAGCGCGCTCGCGCTGCGCCCGCTGCAGGGCGACGCCGCCGCGCTGGTGCGCAAATTCGAGAAAGTGCCGCACGTAAAAGCCTGCCTCGCGGAGAATCTGCCGGCCCATTTCCGTCTCACGGGCAACCCGCGGATCTCGCCGGTCTGGGTGTTGCCCGAGGAAGGCTGGCACGTGGAAACGCGCGCCGCGTTCGAGCGCCTCAAACGTCGCTTCACGGAAAAGGGCTACCTTGGTGGCGACCACGGTTACGATCCGGCGCTGTCCACGATGCGCGGAACTTTCATCGCCCACGGGCCGGCCTTCCGGCGCGGAGTGGAGCTGCCCGAGGTCGAAAATGTCCACCTCTACGCGCTCATGTGCGCCGTGCTGAAGTTGCAGGCCGCGAAAAACGACGGCGACGATCGCTTGGTGCGAGCCGCCTTGCGCGAGTGAAGTGAGTCGGAGACGCGTTTTCCCGCGTTCGCTGCAACTTTCCGCGGACCGGTGGGTATTGGAGGCAACTCAACTCCCACCACCTGTCATGAAACTTATCGTCGTTCTCTCCCGCATCGCCACGCTCGGGGTCTTTGCCACCGCCGCCGGCCTCGCCTTCAACGCCCTCGCTCTCGCGCTCTTCGCCACCGCCGCCAGCATCTTCGTCCTGCTGATCGCGAGCAACGACTACGCTCCGCGCCACTACACCGGCTCCAAGCGCCTGGTCGCTCGCCGCGAGGCAAGGCCGCTCGCCGCCTGATTCCCGCGTATTGAAATCTCTCCGTCCCTCTTCACGCTGACTGCACATGAATCCGCCTCCCCTTCTTCCCACGCAGATGCACGAGATCGAATACAAGATCCACGGCGACGACATGCAGTTCGTCGAAATCGAGCTCGACCCGCAGGAGGCCGTCGTGGCCGAGGCGGGCGGGATGATGTTCATGGAGGACGGCATCGCGATGGAGACCATCTTCGGCGATGGCGCCCAGAAGAACACCGGCTTCATGGGCGCGCTCCTCGGCGCGGGCAAACGTCTGCTGACGGGCGAGTCGCTGTTCATGACCGTGTTTCAAAACCAGAGCGCCGGGAAGAAGCACGTCGCCTTCGGCGCGCCGTATCCCGGCAAAATCATCGCCGTGCACCTGCGCGATCTCGGCGGCGAATTGATCGCGCAGAAGGATTCCTTCCTCTGTGCGGCCAAAGGCGTGAGCATCGGCATCGCGTTTCAGAAAAAACTCGGCGCCGGCCTGTTCGGCGGCGAAGGCTTCATCATGCAGCGGCTGACGGGCGACGGCTGGGCTTTCGTCCACGCTGGCGGCACCCTGATGGAGCGCACGCTCGCGCCGGGCGAGTTGCTGCGCGTCGACACCGGGTGCATCGTCGGCTTCCAGCCGACGATCGACTACGACATTCAACTCGTCGGCGGCATCAAGTCGGCGCTCTTCGGCGGCGAAGGCCTGTTCTTCGCGACGCTGCGCGGCCCGGGCAAAGTGTGGCTGCAATCGCTGCCGCTCTCGCGGCTTGCCGGCCGCATCATCGCCGCCGCGCCGTCGACCGGCCGTGGCGGTCGCGAGGAAGGTTCCGTTCTCGGCGGGCTCGGCCGGATGATCGACGGCGACAATTCGTAGCGGCCCGCGCCGTTCATCCCGCCCGCGGGCCGATGGTCATGCGGGCATTGTTTTCGTCGCGGCGGGCGCCATGCTCGCCGTTGCCATGAAAACCTACCTCACCTACGGCGCGGCGATGGCGATCGCCGGTGCAGTCCTCAATGTCGTCCTCTACCTGCTCGGCTTTCACTCGGACCCGGCCAAGCTCACCACCGCGCAAATTATCGGAGCGTGCGGAGGCTTGGCCATCGGCATTACCTGTCTCACTCTCGGAATCAAAGCGCGGCGGGAAGAAATTCCGGCCACCGAGGAATTCGGCTACGGTCGCGCGCTCGGGGCGGGCGTGATGATCACGCTGTTCGGTGCGCTCTTCAACATCGTCACCGCGTTCACCTACGCGAAGTTCATCAACCCGGACTTCGTCGATGTCATCGTGCAGGCCCAGTCGCAGGCGATGGAGGCCAAAGGCGTGCCCGCCGTGCAAATCGAGGGCGCCGAGAAGATGATCCGCCTGTTCGCGGGACCGGTCGCGCAGGCGATTTCCGGGTTCTTCGGCGGCCTGATCTTCGGCACTCTCATTTCCCTCGTGGCCGCCGCGTTTCTCAAACGCCCGGCCGGGCCGGAGTCGTTCGCGGAGCCGCCGGCGCTGGGCTAGGCGAAATTCACCCGGGCAAAAACCGCGGAGCCACAACGCTCCGCGGTTTCTTTTTGCCTCCGGCGACCGGGCAACACTCCCGGCCGCACCCGCTCATACCAAGGGCTCGGATGAATGAGACGATTGGGGGTAGGGACCGACCTCCGTGACGGCCCGCTCGCAGAGCGGGCCCTACCGGCGCTGCGCGCCAAAGTCCAAAGATCATGCGCCATTGGTATCAGTGGAAATGCGCGCCGGGCAGCCGCGGCTGCGCGCTTTCCGTCAGCGGAAACCGGATACCGCGCGGCCGGATGACGCGCGTGCCGGCGCCCTTGAAATCGTCGTCGGTGCGAAACGTGATGTCATGCATGCCCTCCAGTTTCTCGAGGCGTTCGCGCACGCCGGCCGGCAACGCCTTGCGCTCCTCGGGCGTGGTCACGGGGCCGGCGAAGAGCTGGCCGCCCTGGGGATCCTTCGCCACAAGCACTTTGCCGCCCTCCTTCAGCGTCAGCTCGAGCGAACCCTCGTTGTCGCTGAAGACGAGGCTGCTGTTGCCCGTGTTGATGCTCATCGCCCGCACGCCGGGACCGGAGCCGTGATCGATGCGAATGCGGGCACCCGGCGGCACCGAACCCGGCGGGCCGTCCGGCGCCGGCCGCGCCCGCTGGAGCAGCGAAAGCACGCGATCCCAATCCGGCGATCCCGCGGCGCCATCCGGTCCGGGCGTCATCCACTCGAACGTGCGGTCGCCCTCGGAGCCGAAGGCGAACGCCCGCGCGCCGGCGGCCGGCAGCGAGAGGGCGCCCAGTTTCGGCACCTCCTGCTGGCCGAGCTTCACCTTGGCCGTCACCTTCCGGCCGCCGCGCAGATACGTGAGCGTGACTTCGTCGCCCTCCTTGCGATTGCGGATGAGCACGGCGAGTTGCCGCACCTCGATCAGGATCTGATCGTCAAGATTGAGCAGGATGTCGTGCACCTTGAGGACATCGGCCGCGGGGCTCTTGGGCACGAGGTGATTCACCACCAGCCCCGTGCCGCGCGGCAGGCCGAGCTGCGTCGCGGTCGTGGCCGAGACAGAGGAAGTTTCCACGCCTAGGAAGGCCACGGTTTCCATCTCGTGCGGCGTCCGTTCGCCGTGCTGGAAAATGACGCGCCGCTCGATTTCCGGCGCGGCGAGCACGCGCAGGGCTTTCTTCTCGGCTTTGGGGCCCGGTGCCGGATCGGCGGCGCCGACGACGGTCACGCCCGCGGCCGCGAGCCCGATGAGGGCGAAACAGGGAATGCGGTTTTTCATAGGGCAGGGGAAACAGGTGGGGTTATTGAAACGAAACGGGCACGACGCGGACCTCTTCGCGCGGCACCCGCCAGGTGAGCGACGCGTTGGTGCGCGGATTCTTCCAGGTGATCGTATCGACAAACTGGAGCCGCTCGCGGCGCGCGGGCGTGCCGTCGGCGAGCATCACGAGGCCTTCGTCGGACGCCGCGACCAGCACGTTTTCCGCGGCCACAGGCTTGAAGGGGGCCACCATGTTCGTGGCTTCGGCGAGCGCCGGCACCCCGCCCGGCATCTCGTTCGCGGGTGCGGCGGCACGTTCGCGCGCGAACTGCACGAAGACCAGCGCCACCGCGGCCGCCGCCGGGAGGGCAACCCAGAGCCAATGCACCCCGGCCAGCGGCCTCCGGGCGGGCGCGGTCGCCACTTCGCGCCCGACCCGGTCGACCAGGGCGGGCGCGGGCCCCACGGGCTGAAGCCGCTTCAGTTCCGCTTCGAGTTGTTGCAGTTCGTCATCCCTGGCAATCGGCGGCGGTCAGCGCGTCGCGCAGTGCGGCGAACGCATAGCGGTAGCGCGACGCGGCGGTGTTGGGCGAGAGCGCCAGCTCCCGCGCGATCTGATCAAACGTGAGTTCGCCCCAGATCTTGAGGACGAGCACCTCGCGCTGTTCGGCCGGGATGCGTTGCAGCGCGTCCTCGATCGCGGCGCGCCGCTCATCGCCTTCGAGTGGTATTTGAAAAACCGCGACGCCGTCATCCGAGCCGCCGCCGGCCCGCTCCTCGCGCAGCGTGCGGCGACCTTCGCGCCGGGCCAGATCGAAGGCCGCGCGCCGCACCGCGGTGACCAGGAGCGCCATCGGCTCACCGGGCAGCTCCCGCTGGTGGCGCCAAAACCGCACGAACGCCTCTTGCACGACATCCTCCGCGTCCGCCCGTGAACGCGTCCATTGGCGGGCGCACAAAAGGAGTTTCGGGCCGTAAAGCTGAAACCAGTTTTTCCAAGAGTCATGATCGGGCTGATCCTCCATCGGTTCGGAGTTCGGCAGTGTTTGCCTCAGGAGCGTCATGCGTCGGCACGTTTGTCTACGGCGCCGGAAAAAGCTTCCGCCCCCACCTCGATTCTGTCGCCACGAAAAGAGAAAGGGGCCCGGATTGCTCCGGGCCCCTGTTGCAGGCTACCTGCTATGGCCGCTTTGGGCCTGAATCCGCCGAACCGTTTTCGCTCGCCGAAACAGACCCCTCGGACCGACTTCGTCGGGGCGAACCCCGTCTTGTCGGGGGTTAGCTGCGACCAAACAGCCGCTTCCAGCTAATGCGGTATTCCAAGGCCGCCACGCTGAGCAGTGCGAACACGCTCACGTAGCCGATCAAGGACTCCGCATTAACCGGGGAACGGGAAGAAAGCACGAGCGCGGCAACAGCAAGGACGCTGACGGGGACCGCAACCAACAGGATGTTCTTATTCATAGTTTTATCTGGTTTCGCCGAACCTTCTCGATTCGACGGCCGCGATATTACCACGGAATTGGAATAGTTGAAATCGAGCCTTCCTATCGTAATGATAGATTATTCCTATGGAGCTACACCAACTACGCTACTTCGTCGCGATCGCCGAAACCGCGAATTTCACCCGCGCCGCGGAGCGCTCGCATGTCTCCCAACCTTCTTTGAGTCAGCAGATTGGAAAGCTGGAATCCGAGGTCGGTCACAAGCTCTTCCATCGGCTCGGGCGCAAGGCGGTCCTCACCGAGGCTGGGACAGCCTTTCTCGAGCGCGCCCGCCGGATCCTTTTCGAAGTGGAAAACGCCGCCCGGGAGCTCAGCGACCATCCCAGCCTCGGCCGACGCATCACCGTGGGAGCGGTTCAAACCGTTATGCCGTATCTCATAACGCCTTTCATCGCGGCTCTCCGTGGCACACATCCGAATCTCTTGATCGACGCCCGGGAGGATTTTCGCGCTAACCTCGTCCGCGCCGTGGTCGAGGGCGAGCTCGACCTCGCCGTCGTGCCCCTCCCCGTCAAAGACCACCGGATTTCCGTCGAAACGCTGCTCACCGAACCCCTGCTCCTCGTGGTCGGCAAACAGCACCCGATCGCCTCGCTGACCGAAATCAGCATCAACGATCTCGCGGGCGAAAACTTCGTCTCCCTCGGCGACTCCAGCGCGCTCGCCTCCCAGATTCGGTCTTTTTTCGGCGACCAGAAATTCCAGCCGCGCATCGGCTTCCGCTGCGCTCAAGTCGCTACGCTCAAACAGTTCGTGTCGACCGGCCTCGGGATCTCAATCCTGCCCCAACTCGCCCGGCTGCCTGACGACCGCGACTCCTTGACCTATCTGCGCCTGACCGGAAGCGAACCGATGCGCGAACTCGTCGTGATCCGCCATCTCCAGCGCTACCAAAGTCGCGGCGCCGAGCAGTTTCTATCCCTTTTGCGCGAGCGCGTGCGCGCCGCCGCCGAACCCGGGACCGCGGTGGGCTCCTGACGGTTGCGCTTTGGGCAAAAAGACGAACGCTCCACCCTCCATGTCGTTCAGTGGCCAACATCACGCCCTCACGCCACGGCGCGAGCGTGCCACGCTCCTCACGCTGGGGGCGGTGCAGTTCACGCACATCCTTGATTTCATGATCATGATGCCGCTGGGCGCGCAGTTGATGGAGGTTTTCGCGATCACTCCGGCTCAATTCAGCCACCTTGTCGCCGCGTATGGGTTTTCCGCGGCCGTGGCCGGTCTCGCGGGCGGCTTCGTGCTCGATCGCTTCGATCGCAAACGCTCGCTGGTTTTTCTCTACGCGGGGTTCGGTCTGGCGACCCTGGCGTGCGGGCTCGCGCCCAATCATCATGCCCTCCTGATCGCGCGCCTGGTGGCGGGGGCGTTCGGCGGCCTGGCCGGCTCGATGGTGAGTGCGATGGTGGGCGACATCGTGCCACCGGCGCGACGCGGCCGCGCGATGAGTGTGGTCATGGCCGCATTTCCCGTCGCGTCCGTGCTCGGTGTGCCGCTGGGCCTCGTGCTCGCGGGCAAGTTCGGCTGGCACGCCCCGTTTTTCCTGCTCGCCGGATGCGCCGCGGTCGTTCTGACGGTCGCTGCGTTCGCCCTGCCGCCGATTCGCACCGCCGTGCACGATCACCAGCCGTTGCGACAGATGCGCGAGATCGTCTCGCACGCGGTGCATCGGCGCGCGTTCGCCCTGGGCGCCGTCCTCGTCATGGCGGGCGGCGTGCTGATTCCTTTCATCGCGCCTTCCTTCATCTACAACGTCGGGCTCGACGAAAAAGTCCAACTGCCGATCACCTACATGGTCGGCGGCATCGCGACGGCCGCCTCCACGCCGCTCGTCGGCTGGCTCAGCGATCACATGGATCGGTTGAAGCTGCTCACGATCATGTCGGCCGGCGCCATTGTCACCGTGCTCCTGATCACGCGGATGGGTCACGCTTCCGTCGTCGTCGCCTCCCTCGCGATGGCGGCCTTCATGGTGACGATGTCCGGGCGCTTTGCGCCGGCGATGACGATGGTGACCAACGCCGTCGAGGCCCGCTATCGCGGCGGCTTCATGAGCGTGAACGCCGCGCTGCAGCAGGCCGCCAGCGCCGGCGCCAACGTGCTCGCCGGCGAGATGTTCATCTCCCGCCTGCCCAACGGCAGCCTCGGCGGCATGCCGACGCTCGGCTTCGTCTCGATCGCGTTTTTCGCACTGACGGTGCTGTGCGCGGCGGAATTGCGCGCCGTGGCCCCGCATGTGGCTTCATCGCAAGCGAAAGTTCCGGTCACGCCCGCGCCCACCGAGGCAGCGGTGTAGTTGCCGCCTCCGCACCCCGCACCCAACCTCCCTCGACCGTGTCACCCGTCACCACCCTCGAATCCTCCCCGCCCGCCGCCCCCGGGGCGGCGACGCGCCCGGAGCTCCTCGCGCCCGCCGGCGATTGGGAGTGCGCGCGCGCGGCGGTCGAGAACGGCGCCGACGCGATCTATTTCGGCCTCGAGCGCTTCAACGCGCGGATGCGCGCGAAAAATTTCACGCAGGCCGATTTGCCGGCGCTGATGGAATTCCTGCACCGGCGCGGTGTGCGCGGTTACGTGACGTTCAACACGCTCGTCTTCGCCAACGAGCTCGCCGACGCGGAGGATTACCTGCGTGGCATCATCGCCGCCGGCGTCGATGCCGCGATCGTGCAGGACATCGGGATCTGCCGGATGATTCGCGCGCTGTCGCCCGATTTTCCGATCCACTGCTCGACGCAGATGACGATCACGAGCGCCGCCGGCGTGGACTTCGCGCGTGAGCTCGGCGCGCAGCTCGTCGTGCTCGCGCGGGAAAACTCCATCGCCGAGATCGAAAAACTCCGCGCCGCGCAGGCCGGCCAGCCGGTGGCGATGCCGCTCGAGGTGTTCGTGCACGGGGCGCTCTGTGTCGCCTACTCCGGCCAGTGCCTCACCAGCGAATCGCTCGGCGGACGCTCCGCGAACCGCGGCGAGTGCGCGCAGGCCTGCCGCCTGCCTTACGACTTGATCTCCGACGGCCAGAAAGTGGATCTCGGCGATCGTCGTTACCTGCTCAGCCCGCAGGATCTCGCCGGCATCGACGTGCTGCCCGAGCTCGTGCGCGTGGGCGTGTCGTCGTTGAAGATCGAGGGTCGGCTGAAGTCACCCGAATACGTCGCCAGCATCACGCGGGTTTACCGGCAGGCATTGGATCGTAGCGCCGGCATCTTGCCGGCCAGTCCACCTGGCCGGCAAGATGCCGGCGCTACGCCGCACTACGAGCTGCAGATGGCCTTCTCCCGCGGCCTCCACACGGGCTGGTTCCGCGGCATCGACCACCAGGCGCTGGCGCACGCCCGCTTCGGCACCAAGCGCGGCGTGTTTCTCGGCGAAGTTTCCCGCGTGGAGCGCGAGTCGGTGTCGTTGCGGCTGGTTGCGCCGCTCAAGCCCGGCGACGGCATCGTGTTCGACGCCGGCAAGCCCGACGAGCGCGAGGAAGGCGGCCGCGTGTATCAGGTCGAGCCGCACGGCGGCGCCGACGGCGAGACAACGCTGCGCTTCGGCCACGGCGACATCGACTGGCGTCGGGTCCGCGCCGGCCAGTTCGTCTGGAAAACCAACGACCCCGCACTCGATCGCGAGCTGCGCACGACCTTCGAGGGCGACCAGATTCGTTTTCAGCGCCCGATTTCGCTCGAGGTCCACGGCCGCGCCGGCACACCGCTCACGCTGATCGCCAACGACGGCGATGGCCACGTCGTGCAGGTGGAATCGGCGATGCCGCTCGCGGCCGCGGAGAAGCAGCCGCTGACGCCCGAGCGCCTGCGCGAACAGCTCGGCCGCTTCGGCGGCACGCCGTTCAAGCTCGGCAAGCTCAAATCCTTCCTCGAGGGTGCCGTGATTGTGCCGGTGAGTGAACTGAATCGCATCCGCCGCGAAGCCGCCACCGCGCTCGATACCGCCCGCGCCCAGCCGAAGCGCTGGACGATCACGGCCGCACCCCGGAAACCCACCTTCGCCGCGGCTTCGGCGGGTGAGGCGCATTCAGATCCACGCGCCCCCGAACTCATCGCCGTGATCCGTTTGCTCGAGCAGCTCGATGCGGCCTGGCAGGCCGGCGCCCGCACGATCTACTGCGAGTTCGAAAACCCCAAGCACTACCGCGACGCCGTCGTCCGCTTCCGGGAACTCCAGTCTTCCGTCTCCCAGCCCTCAACTCTCGGCGCTGAGTTTTCAGTGCCTGCCTCCATCTGGGTCGCACCGCCCCGGATCTTCAAACCGGGCGAGGAATGGATCCTGAAACAGGTCCGTTCCTCCGAGGCCGACGGGTATCTTGTCCGCAACTACGACCACCTCGCGTTCTTTGCCGGCGACCGGAAGCGCGGCGATTTCTCGCTGAACGTCGCGAACCCGTGGACGGCCGATTATTTCCGCACGCGCTATGGTCTCGAGCGCGTCACCGCGAGCTACGACCTGAACATCGCGCAGCTCGAGGCGCTGCTGCAATCGGCGCCGGCGGCGTGGTTCGATCTCACGATCCACCAGCACATGCCGATGTTTCACATGGAGCATTGCGTGTTCTGCGCGTTTCTCTCGTCGGGCAAGGATTACCGCGACTGCGGCCGGCCGTGCGACAAGCACCGCGTGGCGCTGCGCGATCGCGTCGGCGCCGAGCTGCCGCTCAAGGCGGATGCGGGCTGCCGCAACACCGTCTTTAACAACCGCGCGCAGACCGGCGCGGAATACATCGCGCGGCTGCTCGAGCAGGGCGCGCGCAGCTTCCGGGTGGAGTTCGTCAACGAGTCCGCCGACGAAGTGCAGCGCACCCTCGCGCGCTACGGCCAATTGCTCCGCGGCGAGATCACCGGCGCCGAGCTGTGGCGCGAATTGAAACTGCTGAACCAGCTCGGCGTGACGCGCGGCCAGATCGATGCGACGCCGCAGGTGATTGTCCGGAAAACCTAAGCCGCGACATTTCAGTTGATAGGTGAACGTTGAAGGTTGAAAGCCGGGAAATCCCCCGGGAAGCGAAGCGTCGCCGTGAAGGTCTCTGTTCGCTCGCCGACAGGTGAACCGTTTTTTTCGCCATGAAGATAGGCCAATCTGCCGAGGCCCCAATCGTTCAACTTTCACCCTTCAACTTTCAACTGCATGGCTAACCCGCATATTTCATGCTTTCTGCGTCCTTTTTCCGGCGTTGGTCGGCGGACAGGCGGTGAGCTTGCGTGAGCGTGCGTCCTATGCGGGCTAAAAGCAAAACCGCTTGGGGTTTTGCACTTAGC
>Ga0163144_10007655_pt1 | contig 23618 bp, 20 predicted proteins | sample OliLak19BULKMAT1_FD_123175 | JGI IMG/M metagenome (GOLD analysis project Ga0163144, IMG submission 123175) | Freshwater microbial mat bacterial communities from Lake Vanda, McMurdo Dry Valleys, Antarctica - Oligotrophic Lake LV.19.BULKMAT1 | ecosystem: Environmental > Aquatic > Freshwater >...
GATCGTGATCGTGATCGTGCGCGTCGCCGTGCGGCATCAGCTCTCCCGTCGATTGATCAGGCTCGCCGCGTAGGCCGCGCCAAAGCCGTTGTCGATGTTGACGACGGTGACGCCGGCCGCGCAGCTGTTGAGCATGCCGAGCAGCGCCGCGAGACCGTGGAAGCTCGCGCCGTAGCCGATGGAAGTCGGCACCGCGATGATCGGCTTTCCCACGAGGCCACCGACGACGCTGGCGAGCGCCGCCTCCATCCCGGCGACGACGATCAGCACGCTCGCGGCTTCGAGCTCGTCGCGCCGCGCGAGCAGGCGATGCAGGCCCGCGACGCCCACGTCGTAGACGGTGCGCACTGCGTTGCCGAGCGCGCGCGCGGTGACGGCGGCCTCTTCGGCGACCGGCTGATCGCTGGTGCCCGCGCTGACGATGCAGATCTCGCCACGACCGAGCAGGTCGACCGGGCGCTGCTCGAGCACGACGGTGCGCGAAACCGCGTCGTAGCGCACCGCGGGCAGCTGCGTCGTCAGCCACGCACCGGTCTCCGGCGCGACCCGCGTCGCCAGCACGTTCTGCCCATGCGAGGCGATCTCACGCACGATCGCGAGCAGCTGCTCGGGCGTCTTGCCCAAGCCGAAGATCACCTCTGGGTGACCGAGACGCAGCGCGCGGTGGTGGTCGATCGTCGCGAAGCCGAGGCTGCGAAACGGGAGATCGCGCAGCGTGACGAGCGCATCATCGACGGGAGTCTCGCCACGTTGCACCGCTTCGAGCATCTCGCGCAGAGCCTTGGGGTCCATCGATGCGGACCTTAGCAGCCCGTTGTTCAATCGGCGCGCGTGGCCGCCAGCGCGGGTGATATGCTGCCCAGTCATGCGACGAACGGTCGCCTTCCTCATCGCGACGGCCGCCGCGCTGTCCACCGCCGCGCTGTCCATCACGCCGCTCCGCGCGCGCGCCGACTGCATCGACTCGAGCCCGTCGGGCGGCGTCGTGGTGCGTGCATGCACGGCGCCGGGGCAGCGCTGGGTGGAGGTCCGCGCGGATCTTGCGGCGTCCGATGTGGGCGTGCGCGTCGGCCGTCCGGATGAGCGCGGTCGCACGGCGTCTGCTTGGGCTGGCGCAGTGCCGGGCGCGGTGGCGATCGTGTCGGCGGGCCCGTTTCGTTTTCCGGACTACGCGCCGATCGGGCTGACGATCGGCGCAGGCGTCGCGTGGAGCGATGGTCGCGACGACGCAGCGCTCGGCGTGCTTGCGCTCGACGCCGTGGGTGGCGCGCTGATCGCCGAGCCGCGCGCGCTCGTGCCGGCCGAGCCGTGGATGGACAGCGCGCTCTCCGGCGTGCCCGTCGTGCGCGACGGAGTCGCCATCGCCGGCTGCGCTGCGCGGGCGTGTGAGCGCGCCCCGCGAACGGCGATCGGGCTCAGCGCGGACGGCCGCACGCTGATCCTCGTCGTCGCTGCGGGCTGGAGCGCTGACGCCGCAGGCGTGTCCGATCCGGAGCTCGGCGCGCTCGCGCTCGCCGCCGGCGCAGACGACGCGCTGCGCACCGCCGATGGCGCGACGAGCGCGCTGTGGGGGCGACCGGGAGGCGTGGAGCTCGCGTCGAGCGATGGAGCAGAGCGCGCCGGCGCCGCCTTTCTCGCGGTGGTCGATCGCGCGACCGGCGTGACCTCGCGGCTGCGTGGCGTCGTCGAAGAGGTCGGCACCGGGGCGGCGTTGCCGGCCGCGATCCTGCGCATCGAGACGACCGATGGCGCGCTCGCCTGGGAGGGCTCCACGATGACGACCGGCGCGTATTGGGAGCGCACGCTGCCGGTGCGCGAGTACATCGTCCGCGCGTCGGTCGCCGGGCATCGCACGGGCTGTAAATATTGTCCGGCGATCTCCGGCATGGACACCTGGTGCAGCGTTTTCCTCGAGCTGGGCAGCGGCGCAGAGACGTGTACGGCGCCTGCGCGCGGCGTCGACGCGGGCCTGTGGCCGCTCGGTACGGTCGCGGAGGATGGCGGAGTCGACGGCGGAGGAGCGCGCGCGGCCGTGACCTCGGGATGTAGCGTCGGCGCGTGTGCGCAGGGCACGAGTCGCGCGGATGTCGCGTGGCTGGCGGCCGCGTTCGTCGTCGTCGCGATGCGCTGGCGGCGCGGCGCGCGGCGGGCGCGCGGATGATTCGTACGGGGCTGCTCGGGACCGATGCGGGCGGTCAGCTGGTGCTTCGGCGCGTTCGCGTGCGCGTCGTGTCGGGCGAAGATTCCGGCCGCGAGGTGATGCTCGAGGGCGGCACCTTGGTCATCGGCTCGCACGCGGACGCCGAACTCGCGCTGCGCGATCCGACGGTGTCGCGCTTTCACGCCGAGCTCGGACTGCTCGGCGAAGGCGTGCGCGTGCGCGATCTCGACAGCACCAACGGGACGTTCGTCGGCACCGCGCGCATCGAGGGCATCATGCTGGTCCCGCCAGCCGAGCTGCGCGTCGGCCGCACGCGCATCGAGCTGCTGCCCGCGGATCTGCCCGCACCGCAAGCGCCCGGCGAGCACACGCAGTTCGGCGCGCTGGTCGGTCAGAGCCCGGCGATGCGCCGGCTGTTCGCGCTGCTCGAGCGCGTCGCAGCGAGTGACGCGCCGCTGGTGCTCGAGGGTGAGGCTGGCACCGGCAAGAGCCTCGCGGCGCGCGCGGTTCACGAGGCCTCGGCCCGCTGCGCCGAGCCGCTGGTCGTGCTCGATCTCGCGTCGGCCGCCGATGCAGCCGCGGTGCAGCACGCGTTTCGCGCGGCGCGTGGCGGCACGCTCGTGCTCGATCGACTCGACGAGGCGTCGGCGCACGTCGCCGAGGCGCTCGCCACTGCGCTCGCTGCACGAGAGCGCGGCGAGCTCGATGTGCGACCGATCGCGACCAGCCGCAGTGACCTGCGCGCGCGCGTCGAGAGCGGTGCGCTGCGTCGCGACCTCTGGTTTCAGCTGGCCGCGGTGCGCGCGCCGCTGCCGCCGCTGCGCGAGCGCACGGAAGACGTGCCGCTGCTCGTGCGCGCGCTCGTCGCGGAGCTCGGTCACCCGCAGCTCGTGATCGACGCGGCAGAGCTCGCGCCGCTGCGTGAGCGCGCCTATCAAGGAAACGTGCGCGAGCTCCGCCTCGTGCTCGAAGGTGCGCTCGCGCTGCGTCCGGCGGCAGCGCTCTCACGACCACCGCCGCCCGGCATGCCGCCGATCCCGATGCGCGCGTCCTCGCCGCCCGCCGCGCTCGATTACCGCGCAGCGAAGGAGCAAGTGCTCGACGCATTCGAGCGCGCGTACGTCGCGGATCTGCTCGAGGCGCACGAGGGCAACGTGTCGCGCGCGGCGACCGCCGCCGGGCTCGATCGGAACCATCTGGCGAAGCTCGCCAAGAAGCACGGCATTCGCTGAGCATTGCGAGGCGCGCAGCGACCGGCCCGCTCAGGGAAGCTCGACGCGCCCCGGCGCCAGCGTGCCCGGCGGCGCGCGCTCGCCTGACGTTGCGGCCAAGCCGACGCCGATGCTCGCGCCGACGACCACGACGCCCACCGCCGTCCAAAACCACCAGCGCTCGTAGAGCGCCGTCGCGCGTGGTGCGCCTACAGTCGCGCGGATCTCGATCGACAGCGGCGCCGACGGCGCACCGGCGCGCGCGAGCAGGCGACCGCGCTCATCCCGCGCCTCCGCGTACAGCTCGAGCAGATCGCTCGCCGCGCGCGCCGGGATCGTCGCGACGAAGCGCGCGCCATCGGGCTCGGCCTCGATCGTCTCCCATGTCTCGTCCGTCTGTCCGCGCACGCGCACGCGCACCGACGCCACCGCTGCGCCGCCAGCTGTCCGCACGATGACGCGCAGCGCGCTCCCGACGCGCCCAGCGCGCGGCAGCTCGCATGCGATTCGCACATCGGGGTCGAGCGCGGCGTCCGGTGCGACCTCGGCGCGTAGGCGTGCGACGAACGTCGCGATCTTCGGCGATCCGGTCGGCTCGCGCAGCGCGTGGTACGGGTCGATCGCCAACATCTCGAGGAACGCCGCGCGCGCGTCGCTGCGCTGCTCGAGCACGAGATAGGACGCGCCGAGATATTCGTACGCCTCGAGCCGCAGCGCTTCGGACGTCCCCGATACGGCGAGCGCGCGGCGCAGCGCCTCGACCGCGCCAGCGAAGTCGAGGTCTCCGTAGCGGCGGCGACCCTCGCTCAGCTGATCGCTCGCTTCTTCGGCGACCACGCGCGCACGTGGTTGGCGCTGCGCGTGGACGGTCGAGCTCGCGCAGACGACGACGACGAGCGCGCAGCTCGCTGCGATGAGGCCGAACTTCGCGCGCGCGGCGCAGCTCATGGCCGCACCACGCTCAGCTGACCGTCGCTCTCGAGCACCACGAGCTCACGTGCGCCATCGCCGTCGAAGTCTCCCGCGGCCACGTCGGCCACGCCGGCGAACGTCTCCGCGCGCGCGACCAACGCGCCGTTGGCCGTGTAGAGCGCGAGCACACCGTCGCTGCCGAGCACCGCGAGCTCGTCGCGGCAGTCACCGTCGAGGTCGAGCGCGACCATCACCACGGCGCCCGCGAACGTCACGCCTGCGCCGCTGCGATCTTCGAGCAGCCCATCGCCGCGATTGAGCGCCAGGTGCAGCGCGTCCACGCCGGCGCCGGCCAGATCGGGCGTGCCGTCGCCGTCCGCGTCGAGCACGACCAGCAACGTCGTGACGGTGGCGAACGAGGGCGGCAGCGCGTCGTCGGCGCGCACGAAGCCCGCGTCCAATGCGATCCACACGAACACGCCGCCCGGTCCCGCAGCGATCACCTCGGCGCGCCGATCACCGGTGAGATCCGCGACGACCACGGACTGCGCGGGATCCGTCCCGAGCGTGATAGCGCCCGTGGCGCCGCGTGGGACGACCAGCGACACGCCCGCAGGCCCGCACACCGCGATGCGCGGCCCACCCGACGCCGCGCCGAGGGCAGCGTCGACGGTGCCGGCGGTTCCGTTTACCGCGGGGTCGACGATCACGGCGTCGCCTGCGGTGTGCAGCACGCGCACGCCATCGGCTGCGACGACCACCGGATCGAGCGAGCAGTCGCCGTCGAGATCACCGACGCCCGCGATCCGACCGCCAGCGCCGGTCGCAGCGTTCGCTACGGCGCGCGCGCGCTCGACGTCGACGGTCACGAGCGTGCCGCCCACGCCGAGGATCAGCGCTTCGTCGCGCCCGTCGCCATCGACGTCACCGGCCGCGAGTCGTGCGCCAGGTCCGACCGCCTCGATCGCGACGACCGCCCGCGCGACGAGCGCAGCACTCGACAATGTGCGCCGCCGGCATCGCGAGACGACGAGCGGCAGCGTCGTCGTCCCCCTTTCGCCGAACGAGCCGGTGCCGGTCGCCGATCCGATCACTGCGCCCGCACGCAGCGCGAGCGCGGTGACGATGACCGCGGAGTCCACGTCGCTGCCCGCGACGAACGTCAGCGTGCCGTCAGCAGGCGCCCCGACGAGCTCGTCTCCGTACGCGCGCGAGAACACCACGCGCGCTCCATCACTCGCGATGAGACACAAGCGGTCCGCACCGGCCGTGCCACTGATCTCGACCATCACCGCACGTTCGCCAGCGCAGCCCACCAGCGCGGCGCTCGCGGCGAACCCGCACCCGAGGACGGAGGTAGCGAGCACGTGTCCCGCGAGCGCGCTGAGGGCGGGCGTGGACGCGAGCCGATGCACGCGCCGTCTATACCACACGCGGCGTCTCTCCTGACTCACTCCACGCGGAGGCGAATCGTGCGCGTAATCGCGTGGTGGCGCGGCTGAGCGCCTATGATGCGCCGTCGTGGTCGAAGGCATCCCGCTCGGACCGTATCTGCTCGTCCGACGCCTCGCGCGCGGCGGGATGGCAGAGATCTTTCTCGCGCGCCGCGAGGGCCCGGAGGGATTCTCACGCGACCTCGTGGTCAAGCGGATCCTCCCGCACCTCGGCGCCGATGCCGAATTCGTGCAGATGTTCCTCGAGGAGGCGCGCATCGCGGCGCGGCTCGCGCACCCGAACGTCGTACACGTCTATGACTTCGGCGAGGTCGACGATCAGTACTACCTCGCGATGGAGCTGGTGCGCGGCGTCGATTTGTTCGCGCTCATCCTGCGCGCCGCCGAGCTCGCGCGCGCCGAAGGGAAGGTCGGCGCCGTGCCGATGCACCACGCCGCGAAGATCCTCTCGTTCGTTTGCGAGGGTCTCGCACATGCGCACGGCCTGCACACCGCAGGCGCGCACAAGCTGGTGCATCGCGACGTCACGCCGGCGAACGTGCTGATCTCGTTCGACGGCGCGGTGAAGGTCGCCGATTTCGGCATCGCCAAGGCCGAGCAGAACACGCACATCGAGGCGACGCGGCAGGGCGTCATCAAGGGCAAGCGCACGTATCTCTCGCCGGAGCAATCGCGCGGCGAGCGGCTCGATGCGCGCAGCGATCTGTTCAACGTCGGCATCCTCCTCTACGAGATGGTCACCGGCGTCCCGCTGTTCACCGCCGAGGGCTATCGCGACGCGATGCGTGAGCTGATGGCCGGTCGCCTCCCAGGGGAGCGCTGGCTCGCTGAGGTGCCCGATGCGCTGGTCCGCACGCTGCGCCGCGCGCTCGCGCCCAATCCCGCCGACCGGCACCCCGACGCGCTCGCGCTGCGCGCCGAGCTCGAGGCGTTCTTGCGCACCTGGCCCGAGCCGTCCGATGCCGTCGAGATCGGCGTCTACGTGCGCACCCTGTTCGCCGATGTCGTCGCTGCCGATCGCCTCGCGCCGCGCGCTGCGGGCACCGTCCCCGCGATGACTGCGCAGATCGCGCCGGGCTCCGCGTCCGGCACCGCTCTCGCTGCCGCCGCGCGCGCGCCGGAGTCCAAGCGCGCGGCGAGCAGCGCTGCCCGACCACGCGGCCCGACGGTGCGCATGGACGTCGCGGGCGACGATTCGGATCTGCTCGAGACGGCGCAGACGGCGGTGCGAGGACTGCCGAGCGCGGACGAGGACGAGACCATGCCGCCGCTGCGGCGCGCGCCGACGACGGCACACATTCCGATCACGACCGAGCCGAGCGGGCTCTCTCTTTGGCGCATCGCCGGCGTCGGGATCGCGGTAGCGCTGCTCGCGTTGGTTGGCACCGGCGTCTGGCTCGCGCTGCGTACGACGATGACGACGCCTCATGTCGCCGTGCAAGCGCCGTTCGTTCTCGCGCCGCCCGTGCAGGGGCCCGTCGTGCAGCTCAGCGCCGCGCGCTTGCGTGTGAGCTCGACGCCTGCTGGCGCGACCGTTTCAATCGACGGGATTCACCGCGGTGAGACGCCGCTCGAAGTGAGCGTCCTGCCCGGCGCGCACGACGTCGCGCTCACGCTCGACGGCTACAGCGACGAGGCCAGCGCCGTCACGCTCGCCGAACCCGGCGAGACCGGTGTGCTCGTGTTCTCGCTGCGCCGCACCGCGCGCATCCGGCCTGGCGGCTCGCGCGTGCCGATCGTCGCGAACGCGCAGCGCTCGGGCACGCTGACGATCTCGACGTCGCCGTGGTCGCGCGTGTACCTCGGTGCACGCTTGCTCGGCACGACGCCGCTCGCGAATGTGGCCCTTGCTGCCGGCCGTCACACGTTGACGCTTCGCGCACCGGGCCGACCGGACAAGCAGGCGGTGGTGAACATCACCGCAGATCGCGAGACCCGCGTGCGCGAGGTGATGTAGCCGCAGGGTCGCTATCGCGCGGCCACACGGCGCGCTCAGCCGATTAGCATCTTCACGCCGGCCACGATCAGCACCACTGCCAGCAGGCGGCGAATCGTCGGCTCGCCGACTCGGCGACTGCCGATCTCCGAACCGATCGCCGCACCGAGCGCGGCAGCGACGGCCCACCCGGCGAGCGCGCCCGGCAGCGCAGGCGCCGACGACCAGCGGCCGAGCAACCCCGCCGCGCTGTTGACCCAGATGAATGCCGCCGACACACCGCTCACGTCTCGCGTGCGCGCGAAGCGTCCGACGATGAGCACCGGGCTGAGAAAGATCCCGCCACCGACGCCGGTGACGCCCGAGAGCAGGCCGATCCCGGCGCCGATCAACAGCGCCGCGGGGAGCGGCATCACGCGCAGCGGCAGCGCCGGATCCTGACGCGCTCGGACCAGCAGCTGTACCGCCGCGAAGAGCAGCACCAAGCCGACGATGCGCGTGTGCAGGTGTCCCGGCACCGTCAGCAGGCCGCCGACGAACGCCAGCGGTATCGACGTCAGCGCGTACGGGACGAGCTTCCGCCATGCAAGATGCCCTGCGCGCGCGAAGCGCAGCGACGCGATTCCAGCGACTAGCAGGTTGAGGATCAGCGCCGACACGCGCATCAGCGGCGTGGGCATCCCGACCAGCGCCATCGCGGCGACGTAGCCTGACGCGCCGCCATGGCCGACCGACGCATAGAGCGTCGCGACGAACAGCACGAGCACGCCGAGCAGCAGCGAGTCGCCGTCGGTCACCGCTGAAAGTGCGCGAATCCGCGTGCGGCGAGGGCGACCCGCTGTCCATGCGCGTCGAGGATCCGCACCTCGCTCGCGCCGCCGCTCGGTCGTGCGTTCGCCGCGTGGTCGCCGCCCTCGTTCACGCCGCGGTCAGCCACGATGCTGCCGAGGCGCATCCCGATCGCGGCGAGCGCCGCCGACGCCGGACCGGTGAAGATCAGCTCGTAGTCTTCGCCGCCCGTCAGCGCGAGCGTCGCTGCGTCGAGCCCGAGCGCGCGCGCGACCTCGCGTTGATGCGCGAGCATCGGCAGCGCGGCGAGCTCGATGTCCGCGCTCACGCGCGAAGCCGTACACAGATGCCCGAGGTCCTGCGCGAGTCCGTCGGAGACGTCGATGCACGCCGTCGCTCCGCCGCTGACGAGCGCGCGCCCCTCGTCGAGCCGCGCGGTCGGCTCGCACCAGCGCGCGACGAACGCGGCGCCGTCGCCCGCATCGCCGTCGCCGCGCGAGAGCAGCGCGAGCCCGAGCGCGGCGGCGCCGAGCACACCGGTCACGTAGATCGCGTCGCCGATCTGCGCGCCGCTTCGCGTCAGCGAGCGCGCAGAAGCCTCGCCCACCACCGTCGTCGTGATGCTCAGCTCACCGGCCGACGCGAGGTTTCCGCCGACCAGCGCCGCGCCTGCTTCGCGCGCCGCGTCCGCCGTGCCGTCGACGAGCTCGAGGAACGCGTCGTCGTCGATGTCCGCCGGCAGCGCGAGCGCGACCAGCGTCGCGCGCGGCGCCGCGCCCATCGCCGCGAGATCACTGAGCGCCGCCATCACCGCACGTCGCGCGAGCGTGCGCAGCGGCGCCCAGCCACGACGAAAGTGCACGCCCTCGATCGCGGTGTCGACGCTGAGCACGATCCCGCCGGCGAACGGCGCGAGGATCGCCGCGTCGTCTCCGATGCCGAGCGTCACCCCGCGGCCGGGGCGACCGATTCGCGCGGCGAGCGCGGCGATGCGCGAGAACTCGTCGCTCATCGGGCGTTACTCGGCTTCGGGGATCGTCACGTAGAACGTCGTGCCCTCGCCGGGCTTGCTCTCCATCCGGATCTGCCCGCCGTGCGCGTCGACGAGGCGCTTCACGATCGAGAGACCGAGCCCGGTGCCGCCGTGCTCGCGCGTCGAGCTGCCGTCGACTTGGTAGAACGCGTCGAAGATCTTTTCGTGCTCGCGCATCGGGATGCCGATGCCGGTGTCGGCCACGCTGAACTCGAGCGCGCCGCGCGGCAGCGCGAGCAGGACCAAGCCGTGCGCGTCGTCCGGGGCACCGTCGTCGAGCGTGGTCGCGCGGACGCCGAGCGCGATCGAGCCGCCCTGCGGCGTGAACTTGAGCGCGTTGTCGAGCAGGTTACCGAGCACCTGGCGCAGCCGCAGCGGGTCCGCGCGGAACGGCGGCAGCGCGCCCACGGGCTGAGTGATGGAGATGCGGATCTCCTTGCGCGCGGCCTGCGGCACCACCGTCTCGCGCAGGTCCTTCAGCAGCGCCATCGGGTCGAGCGACTCGAGCTGCAGCGCGAGGTGGCCCTGCTCGAGCTTGCCCAGATCGAGCAGGCTCGAGATCAGCCGCAGCAGCAGCTCGCCCTTGCTGTGAATCGTCCCGACGAACTCGAGCTGTTCGGGCGCGAGCTCTCCCGCAAGGCCGCTCGTGAGCATCTCCGAGTAGCCGAGGATCGACGTGAGCGGTGTGCGCAGCTCGTGGCTGATGGTCGCGAGGAAGTTCGACTTCAGCCGGTCGAGCTCGCGCAGCCGATCGTACGCGCGCTGCAGCTCGGAGTTCTTCTCTGCGAGCTCGCGGTAGCTCTCACGGACGCTGAGCAGGTGCATCTCGCTGGTGAGGTGCGCCTTGTGCCCGCTGAACAAGATCAGATCGAGCATCCCGCGCAGGTGTGCTGCGATGCGCTCCGCGGTCTCGATGCGCACCCGCGGCATCTCCTCGAGCGCCTCTCGCGCCCGATCGGAGTCGATCCCCTGATCGACGACCAGCAAGCTGCGCGGAACTTCGCGCGTCTCCGCGGGCAGATACGGACCGACGACGAACCGCCCGAGCAGCCGCCCCTGATAGCGAATCGGCACCACGCGATACACGGCGCCGGTGAAACACGCGTGAAGCGTGCCTTCGTCTTCTGTTGGCAGCAGCTTGCGCACGGCGCCGACGGTCTGCGCGCAGGCGAGTCGTCCGCCGTTCGTGCCGTTCACGTAGCCGCAGATCTCGCGCTCGACGTGCGCGTCGGCGAGCATGCCGCCGTCGCCTGCGATCACGCGGATCGGCAGGCCGAACAGATCGAAGAACGAGCGACACACCTCGCCGAGCGCCTCGCGATCGACGATCTGACCGAGGCGATTGACCTCACCGAGATCCTCGCGCGTCGTCGGTGCCTCGCTCATCGCCGCGCCTCCGGCGGCGTCGAGCCGGTGCTCGCGCCGACGCCGAGCTGCTTGGCGATCTCGGCGCGCATCGCCACGCCATCGAGGCCAAATTTCGCTGCAAAGCCGTGCTCGCGCTCGAGCTTCGTCCAGATCAGATCGAACAGCCCGAGGAACGTCTCGGCGACCCCGGCGCCGCGCGTGGCGATCGCCTTGAACACAGGCTCTTTGCCGAGCAGCGCCATCTGATCGAGCTCCGCGTCGGTGCGCACGTCCGGCAGGTCGCGCTTGTTGAACTGGATCACCAGCGGCATCGTCGACAGGTCGAGGTTGTTGTCGGCGAGGTTCTTGCGCAGATCGGCGAAGGCCACCGCGTTGGCGCGCGTCTCGGCTCTCTGCGAGTCGGCGATGAAGGCGACGCCGTCCGCGCCCTGCAGCACGAGGCGCCGCGTCGCTGCGTGCATGACCTGCCCGGGCACGGTGAAGAGCTTCAGCCGCACGTTCAGCGAGCCTTGCTTGAAGGTCAGCGGCAGCAGATCGAAGAAGAGCGTGCGGTCGTCCCGCGTCTCGAGCGTCATCAGCCGACCACGCGACTCAGCGGACGCGAGGTGGTGGATCGCCTGGAGATTTGTCGTCTTTCCGCTCAGCGCAGGCCCGTAGTAGACGAGCTTGACGGTGATCTCACGCGTCTGGAAGTCGAGCTGCAATCGCGCCTCTTGGCGAAGGTAGCCGATTCATCCGCTCACCGCAGCCGCGCAAGTTGCCATAGCGTCACCGCGACGATGACGAGCGCGACGCCCACGGCGATGAACGTAATGCGCGGCGTGCCCTTCTCCGGCGGCGTCGTCTTGAGGACGAGCAGCTGTTCGGTTGCGAGGGCGAGCAGCGCGTCGATGCGTCGCTTGGCCTCGACCGCGCGCGCCGGGTCGTCGTCACGCACGCGGCGGTAGCGTTTTCCCGCCTCTGGCAGCCGGTGGCTCGCGACGCAGAGCGCGAGGAAGCGCTTGTGTGCGGCGTCGCTCTGCCACTCGCGCTCGAGGTTTTCCCACGCGCTTGCGACCGCATCCACGCCCGGCCCTGCGCGCTCGGAGTCGCTCACGCGGCCGAGGATAGCGCGCCGACGGCGGCGAGGGCGCGTCGGCTGCGAAGGCGCCCGCGACGCGCGCAAGTCGAATCGAAGGAAGGCTGAACGAATGATACGTAGGTGTTGCGGCGCCTGGACATCCGTGCGGTCACGCCACGCCTCGATCGCTCGTTACAGCTGCAGAATCGACCACTTGGCCGATCCAAAAGAAGTTGACAGCGCTACGAATCGGGCCGTAGTTTCGGCCCGCGGGTGGCAAAGAGTGGTAAGAAGTGCCGCGCTGAGCCGGCTGGTGGATCGCAGCGGCGAGTTCGACGGTGATCGGAACGAGGTGAGCGGCAGTGTTCCGAGGACGCTACGAGCACGCGATCGACGGTAAGGGGCGCACGTCCCTGCCGTCACGTTTCCGCGAGGTCCTCGCGGCCGCGGGAGAGTCGCGTCTCGTGCTCACCACCGGCCTCGACCCGTGCCTCGTCGCGTATCCGATGCAGGAGTGGCTCGCGTTCGAAGAGCGGCTCGCGAAGCTCCCGCAGTTCGACGCGTCGGTCGCGATGCTGCGGCGCATCTACGTCTCGGGCGCCGTCGAGGTCGAGATCGACAAGCTCGGTCGCATGTTGATCCCACAGGGCCTGCGCGATCACGCGTCGCTCGGCCGCGATGCGCTGTGGGCCGGTATGGGCCGGCAGATTGAGCTGTGGTCAAAGGATCGCTTCGAGGCGCTGCGCGATGGCGCGCTCGCAGACGAGGACAAGCGCACCGAGATGGCGCGTCGTCTCGCGGAGCTCGGCCTATGAGCGACGCTCTGCCCACGCCGAACTTCGCGCACGAGACGGTGCTGCTCGACGAGACCGTCGCCGCGCTCACGCCGCGCCCCGGCGGTCTCTACGTCGACGTGACCGTCGGCGGCGGCGGTCACACCGAGCGCCTGCTCGCGCTCTCGTCGCCGGATGGTCGTGTCGTCGGCCTCGATCGCGACGAGCACGCGCTCGCTGCGACACGCGCGCGGCTCGCTTCGTATGGCGCGCGCGTCGAGCTCGTTCACGCGCGCTTCGGTGAGCTGCGCGCGGTGCTCGAGGAGCGCGGCGTGACGCAGGTCGACGGCGTCATCGCGGACCTCGGCGTATCGTCGCCGCAGCTCGACGAGGCTGCGCGCGGCTTCTCGTTCACGCGCAGCGGTCCGCTCGACATGCGCATGGACGACAGCAGCGGAGAGACCGCGGCAGGGCTCATCGCGCGGCTCGACGAGAACGAGCTCGCCGACATCCTGTTCCAATACGGCGAAGAGCGTCGCTCGCGCGCCATCGCGCGCAGCATCAAGCGCGCCGAGGCAGAAGGTCAGCTGCAGACGACGGACGATCTGCGCCGCGCGGTCGTGCGCGTGCTCGGCCCGCGCAAGCAGGGCGCGAGCGATCCAGCGACGCGCACCTTCCAAGCGCTGCGCATCGCGGTGAACGACGAGCTCGGCGAGCTCCGGACGCTGCTCGACACGTTGCCAGTCGTGCTCGTCGATGGCGGCGTCGCTGCGGTCATCAGCTTTCAGTCGCTCGAAGATCGGCTGCTCAAGCACACCTTTCGCGACGACGCGCGGCTCGCGGCGCTGACGAAGAAGCCGATCGTCGCGAGCGACGAGGAGAGCGCGCGCAACCCGCGATCGCGGAGCGCAAAGCTGCGTGTCGCGCGACGCATCGCGCGCGCCGACGAGCGCGCGAGCGAGGTCGCGCGATGAAGACAGCGCGCAACAGCCTGCCGGCGGCGCCGAACATGCGCCGCGATTCGACGCCGACCGCGAGCGTGCGTGGCGAGGCCTCGGGCATTCGCCGCGCAGCGCAGGCGATCGCCGCGGTGCGCGCTGCCGATGCGCGCGAAGCTGCGCGTCACCCGCGCGCTTCGCCGGTCGCGTCGTGGCTCGCGCGGCGCTTCCTCGCGCTGTGGACCATCGCCGTATTGGCGACGGCCGCGGCGTTCGTCGCGCACCTCGCGCTGCGCTTCGAGACGGTGCGGCTCGGCTACGACGTCGGCAGCGCGCGCCGCGAGCAGCGCTCGCTGGTCGAGCAGCGTCGCTTGCTTTCGCTCGAGGCGGCGACGCTCGGGCAGGCCGATCGCGTCGAGGCGGTGGCCCGCGGCTCGCTCGGCATGGACGTGCCCGTACCGTCGCGCGTCGTGCCGATGGGCGCGCGCGTGTCGCGTCGCGCGTCCGGAGGCGTGCGATGAGGAACCTCGATCCCGCGCGCGTCCGCTTCATGAAGGCGCGCATCGTCGTGCTCGCGCTGGTGCTCTTTGCGGGCGCTGGCGCGGTCGCGCGTCGCGCGTATCAGCTGCAGATCGAGCAGGGCGCGGATCTGCGCAAGCTCGCCGAAGAGCAATACCTGCGCGACATCCGCCTCGCGCCGAAGCGCGGCACGATCTACGACCGCCGCGGCGCGCCGCTCGCCGTCAGCGTCGACGTCGACAGCGTGTGGGCCAACCCGCGCGAGCTGCGCGCCCTCGGCGGCGACCCGATGGCGACCGCGATGGCGCTCGGTCGCGTGCTGCCCGGCACCGACGCCGAGACGCTGGCGCGACGGATGGCATCGGATCGTCACTTCGTCTGGCTCGAGCGCCGCATCACGCCGCAGCAAGCGGCCGCCGTGCGCGCCCTCGCGCTGCCCGGCGTGTCGATGTCGCGCGAGGCGCGTCGCTACTATCCGAATCGCGATCTCGCGGCGCACGTCCTCGGCTTCGCCGACATCGACGGACTCGGCATCGAGGGCCTCGAGCGAGAGTACGAAGAGCAGCTGCGCGGCAGCGTCTCGGCGGTGCCGGCGATCCGCGATCGACGCGGACGGGTCGTGTTCAGCGAGCAGCTGCTCGACGATCGCGCGGCGCAGGGCGACGATCTCGTCCTCACCATCGACAAGGCGATCCAGGTCGTCGCCGAGCACGAGCTCGCCCTCGCCGTGCGTACCAGCGAGGCGCGCGCCGGCAGCGTCGTCGTGATGGATCCGCAGACGGGCGAGCTGCTCGCGCTCGCGAACTACCCGACCTACAACCTGAACGACCCGGGCGGCGCGACGCCGACGGCGCGACGCAATCGCGCGGTCACCGATCGCTACGAGCCGGGCTCGACGATCAAGACGTTCACCGTCGCCGGCGCGCTCGCTGCTGGCGCGATCACACCCGAGCAGCTGATCAACTGCGAGCACGGCGCGATGCGCGTCGCCGAGTACACGATTCACGACTCACATCCATGGGATGTGCTCACGCCCGCGCAGATCCTCGCGCGCTCGTCGAACATCGGCACGGCGAAGATCGGTACCGCGCTCGGTCGCGCGGGACTGTTTCGCACGCTGCGCCGCTTCGGCTTCGGCGAGCTCACCGGCATCACGCTGCCGGGCGAGACCGCCGGCATCCTGCGCAACTATCGCCGCTGGTACGAGATGGACGCAGCGACGATCGCGTTCGGTCAGGGCGTCAGCGTCACGACGATGCAACTCGCTCTCGGCATGAGCGCGATCGCCAACGGCGGAAAGCTGATGGAGCCGATCCTCGTGCGCAGCGTGCGTGATGCGCGCGGCGAGCTAGTCGAGGAGACGCTGCCGCGCGTGCGTCGGCAGGTCGTGCCAGCGGGCACGGCGCGCCTGGTGAGCGACATGCTGACGGCGGTCACCGGGCCGGGCGGCACCGGCGTCGAGGCGGCCATCGACGGCTATCTCGTGGCGGGCAAGACGGGCACTGCGCAGAAGGCCGACTACGTCGCCGGCGGCTACGCGGCGGATCAGTGGATCGCCTCGTTCGTCGGCTTCGTTCCGGCGGATCGACCGCGGCTGGTCATCGCCGTGATGATCGACGAGCCGATCATCGAGCACTACGGCGGACTCGTCGCCGGCCCGGTGTTTCGTCGTGTCGGCGAGGCCGCGCTGCGACACCTCGGCGTGCCCGCGACCGATGGCGGACAGATCCTCGCGCGTCGCGCGCAAGAGGCGCGTGATGCGGCGCGCCGCTCGCGCGAAGACACGGATCGCGCGCGGGCGCTGTGCCGCGCCGCGCGTCGCGCGGGCCACGCGTGCGAGGAGCCCGCGCCCGTCGCCGCAGAGCTGCCGCTCACGCCGATCGACGACCGCACGCCGGAGGATGGCGAGACGCGTGTCCCGGAGGTCGGCGGACGGACCGCGCGCGCTGCGCTCGTCGCGCTCGCTGCGGCTGGGCTCGTCGGCGAGCTCGAGGGCAGCGGCGTCGTCGCGTCGCAGGCGCCGGCCTCCGGCGAGATCATCCCGCGCGGGCAACACGTCCGCTTGGTGCTCGCGCCGCGCGCGGTCGCTGGCGACGAGCCGCCGCCGCCGACCGCGCCGAATCAAGACGATCGCACGCTCGCGTCGGCCCTCGATGTGCTGCCGCGCCGCGCGCAGGTGACGCAGTGATCTCCGTCGTGACGCTCGCCGATCTGATGCGCGAGGGCGTCGGCGGCCGCGTGCTGCACGGCGACCCGCGCACCGAGATCGCCGGCGTGCGGCACGACTCGCGCGCGGTGCGTCCGCGTGATCTGTTCGTCGCGATGCCGGGGCGGGAGGCCGATGGCGCGCGCTTCGTACGCGACGCGGTCGCGCGTGGAGCCGCAGCGATCCTCACGCAGGAAGAGCGGCCGGATGTGGGCGTCCCGCAGCTCGTGGTCGACGACGCGCGCCGTCAGCTCGCGCTCGCAGCGGCCGTCGTCTACGGCCATCCGACGTTCACGCTCGACGTCGTCGGCATCACCGGCACCAACGGCAAGACGACGACGGCCTACCTCGTCGAGCAGGCGCTCGCCGCAGGGCCCAACGTCGAGACGGCGGTGCTCGGCACCGTCGCGATGCGCGGTCCAGGCTTCTCGCGCCAAGCGCCTCACACCACGCCCGAGGGCGACGAGATCGCGCGCTTTGCACGCGAGGTGCTCGACCTCGGTGCGACGCATCTGGTGATGGAAGTGTCGAGCCACGCGCTCGCCCAGCATCGCGTCGACGCGGTGCGCTTCCGCGTCGCGGCGTTCACCAACCTCACGCAAGATCATCTCGATTTCCACGGCACGATGGAGCACTACGCGGCCGCGAAGTACCGTCTATTTCTCGAGCTCGGGCCGGGCGCGTCGGTGGTGAACGTCGACGATCCATACGGAGCCGTCCTCGCGGAGAAGCTGCGCGGCCACAACCTCTGGCGCTGCTCGATGCGCGCCGACGCGGACGCCGAGGTGCGCGTGTTGCGCTGGTCGATGAGCGCTGCGGGGATCGACGCCGACATCACCACGCCGCGCGGCGACGTGTCGATTCGCAGCCCGCTGCTCGGCGCGCACAACCTCGAGAATCTGCTCGTCGCGCTCGCTTGCGGGCTCGCGCTCGAGCTCGAGCTGCAGGCGCTCGGCGCGGCGCTCTCCGTCGCGACGGGCGCGCCTGGACGCCTCGAGCGGATCGCGGACCCGCGCGGCGTCGCCGTGCTGGTCGACTACGCGCACACGCCCGATGCGCTGCAGCGCGTGCTCGCCGCGCTGCGCCCGGTCACGCGCGGACGGCTGCTCTGCGTGTTCGGCTGCGGCGGCGATCGCGATCGCGGCAAGCGACCGCTGATGGGCGCGGCGGCAGGGCAGGGCGCGGATCTCGTCATCGTCACCAGTGACAACCCGCGCACCGAAGTGCCTGCGTCCATCCTCGCGCAGATCGAGCCCGGTGTGATCGATAGCGGCCAGCCGGCGCTCGAGCTCGCGCGGCTCGCGACGGAAGCGCGCGGCTATGTGCTCGTCGAAGATCGGCGCACCGCGATCGACACTGCGATCTTCGCCGCGCGCGCTGGCGATACCGTGCTCGTCGCCGGCAAGGGCCACGAGGACTACCAGATCCTCGGCACGACGCGCGTCCCCTTCGATGACCGTCTCGTCGCGCGCGAGGCGATCGCGCGCGCCATGACTGCGGCCGGAGGCGACGCCTGATGGCCACTCCGATCCCAGTCAACGCCGCTGCGTTCACGCTCGACGAGCTCGTCGCGGCGACCGGCGCGAATCTTCGTTTGGCAGCCGCGTGCGTCGCCGTGCGGGGCGTCGCGATCGACTCGCGCGCGGTCGTGCCGGGCGCGCTGTTCGTCGCGCTGCGCGGCGAGCGCCTCGATGGGCACGCCTATCTCGACGTCGCGGTGAAAGCCGGAGCCGCCGCGGTGCTGATCGAGCGCGGGCGCAGCGTGCCGGAAGGTGTCGCCGTGCTGGAAGTCGACGATACGACGACCGCGCTTGGTGCGATCGCGGCGCTGCATCGACGGCGCTGGGGCCGGCCCATCGTCGGCGTCTGCGGCTCTGCGGGCAAGACGACCACCAAAGAGCTCACCGCCGCGGCGCTCGTTGGCGCTGGGCTCCGCGTCCACAAGACCGCCGGCAACCTGAACAACCTCGTCGGCGCGCCGATGACGCTGCTCGAGCTCGACGACACGCACGAGGTCGCGGTGATCGAGCTCGGGACGAGCGCGCCTGGCGAGGTCGCGCGGCTCGCCGCGATCGCGACGCCTGACGTCGCCATCGTGACGCTGGCCGCAGCCGAACACCTCGAAGGCCTCGGCACGATCGAAGCCGTCGCAGACGAAGAGACCGCGGTGTGGCGTGGGCTCGCTGCTTCCGGCCGCGCGATCGGCAATCTCGACGATCCGCCGACGGCTGCGCGCTTGCCGAAGAACGCGGCCAGCCCATCGCTCACGTTCGGCAAGTCGGAGGGCGCGTCGGTGCGGCTCGTCGCGCGTGCGCTCGATCACCACAGCGGCAGCCGCGCGACCTACCAGATCGGCGAGCGCACGCTCGACGTCACGCTGCCGCTGCTCGGCGAGGTCGCCGCGCTCGACGCCGGCGCGGCGCTGTGCGCGGTGCTCGCGCTGCGTGGCGTCGAGGCGCTCGACGGCGCCGCCCGCGGACTCGCCAAGGTGCGCGCTGCCGATGGTCGACTCGTGCCGATCAGCGGCACGCGCGGCACGCTGATCATCGACGACACCTACAACGCAAATCCCGACAGCGTCCTCGCGGCCCTCGACACGTTGGTGGAGCTCGCCGGGCTCGGCGGCGCGCGCGCCATCGCAGTGCTCGGCGACATGAAGGAGCTCGGCACAGCGTCGCGCAACTACCACGAGCAGCTCGGCCGCCACGCGGTGAAGTCCGGCGTTTCCGTGCTCGTCGGCTGCGGCCGCGAGATGGTCGCGGCGACTGCCGCAGCGGCGTGGGAAGCGTCGGGGCGCTTTGCGGCGTTCCCCACCCAAGTCATGCATGTCGCCGATCCGCTCGATGCGATCAAGGTGGTCGAGAGCCTCTTGCAGCACGGCGACGTCGTGCTCGTGAAGGGCTCACGCTCGATGGCGATGGAGCGGATCGTCGCCGCGCTCGCCGAGGGCGGAGCGAAGTCGTGATCTACTACTTCCTCTATCCGTTCCACACGGAGGTCAGCGCGCTCAACGTGCTGCGCTACGTGCCGTTTCGCGTGCTCGCCGCGAGCATGACCGCGATGCTGCTCTCGTTCGGTCTGTATCCCTGGTTCATCCGCCGACTGCAGAGCAAGCAGGTTGGCCAGGTCGTTCGCAAGGATGGCCCCGAGTCGCACTTCTCGAAGGCCGGCACGCCGACGATGGGCGGCGCGCTGATCTTGCTCGCGCTGGTGATCTCCACCGTACTGTGGGCCGACCCACAGAACGTCATGGTGTGGGTCGTCACCGCGATCACCGCTTCGTACGGCGTAATCGGCTGGATCGACGACGCGCGCAAGATCCGCAAGAAGTCGTCCGGCGGCCTCTCCGGTCGATGGAAGCTGCTGCTGCAGTTCGCCATCGCGATCAGCGTCTGCACGTATCTTTGGTACGGCGACGCCGGCCTGCCGCTCGACTGGATCGCGCAGCGCAATCGGCTCGCGCTGCCGTTCGTCGCGTTCAATCGCGTCGTGATCGCGCTGCCGTCGTGGGTCTATGTCGGCTTCGCGGCGTTCGTCATCGCGGGCACGTCGAACGCGGTGAACCTCACCGACGGACTCGATGGCTTGGCCATCGGTCCGGTGATGGTCAACTCCGGCACGTACATGATCCTCGCGTATCTCGCGGGCGTGACCTTCTTTGGCTACGACATGGCCGCGTACCTGCGGATCCCGTCGTTCGCGCAGTCGGGCGAGCTGGCGATCTACTGCGGCGCGCTGATCGGCGCCGGCTTCGGCTTCCTCTGGTTCAACACGTACCCGGCGCAGGTCTTCATGGGCGATGTCGGCTCGCTCGCGCTCGGCGGCGGCCTCGGCTCGCTCGCGGTGGTGACGAAGAACGAGGTCCTCTCGATCCTGCTCGGCGGCATATTCGTCGTCGAAGCGGTCAGCGTCATCGGCCAGGTGGCGAGCTTCAAGCTGTTCAAGAAGCGCATCTTCTTGATGGCGCCGATCCACCACCACTTCGAGAAGAAGGGGTGGGCCGAGCCGAAGATCATCGTCCGCTTCTGGATCATCTCGATCATGCTGGCGATGGCCACCCTCGCGACGTTGAAGCTGCGATGACGTCAAGCTCCTCCAGCGTTCTGCGCGGTAAGCGCGTCCTCGTCGTCGGCCTCGGCAAGAGCGGCGTTGCGGCAGCGCGCCTGTGCGCGGCGCAGGGCGCGTACGTCGTCGGCAACGATCTGCGCGATGAAGCCACGCTCGGCGTCGACACCGTGCGCGCGCTGCGTGATGCCGGCTGCGAGCTCGCGCTCGGCGCCCACGACGTCGCGCTCTTTACCAGCGTCGACGTCATCGTCGTCTCTCCCGGCGTGCCCTCACTTCCCGCGATCGACGCGGCCGCGGCGAAGGGCATCCCGATCGCCAGCGAGATCGAGCTCGCCTCGTGGTTCCTCGCGTCGGATGTCGTCGTCGGCATCACCGGCACCAACGGCAAGAGCACGGTGACCACGCTGATCGGCGAGATGGTCGCGCGCAGCGGTTGTCCGACGTTCGTCGGCGGGAACCTCGGCACGCCGCTCGTCGACGTCGTCGGCAGCGACGCAGCGCGCGCGGGTGGCGCCGTCGTCGTCGAGCTGTCGAGCTTCCAGCTCGAGCGTGTCGTGCAGTTTCGCGCGCACGTCGCCGTGCTCCTCAACATCACCGACGATCACCTCGACCGTCACGGCACGTTCGCCGCCTACGCCGCCGCCAAGGCGCGCATCTTCCACGGGCAGCGACGCGGCGATCACGCGATCGTGCCAGCGGGCGACTCGGTGCTCGCCGCGCTCGCGCGCGCCGGCGCAGGCACGGTGCACACCTTCGGCGGCGTGGACGGCGAGGTGCGCGTCGCAGGCGCGGCCATCGTCGACACCGTGAGCGGCCTCTGCGTGCCGCTCGCCGAGCTCAAGATCCGCGGCGCACACAATGTCTCGAACGCCTGCGCGGCGGTCCTCGCGGCGCGGCTCGCTGGCGTGTCGAACGAGCACATCGCGGCCGTGCTGCGCAGCTTCGCAGGGCTGCCGCATCGCATGGCGTGGGTGCGCGAGCGCAACGGCGTCACCTACTACGACGACTCGAAGGCGACCAACGTCGGCGCGACGGTCGCGGCGCTCGAGGGGCTGCGCGGCACGCACGCGCGCACGGTGCTCATCGCCGGGGGCGTCGACAAGGGCGGCAGCTACGCGCCGCTCGCCGAGCGTCTCGCCGAGCAGGGCCGCGCTGCGGTGCTCATCGGCGCGGCGGCTCCGCTGCTCGAGCGCGCGATCGCTGTCACCACCGTCCCGATCGAGCTCGCCAGCTCGATCGACGAAGCCGTCGCACGCGCCGCGACGCTCGCGCAGCCGGGCGACGCCGTGCTGCTCGCGCCAGCGTGCGCCAGCTTCGACATGTTTCGCTCGTATGCGCATCGCGGCGACGAATTCGTCCGCGCAGTGCGCGCGCTCGCGCCGGCAGAGCCCGCCGTTTCCGTCGGTCACGGAGGTCACGCATGAGCGCCGTCGTCGACATGTTCTGCGCGCTTCGCGATCGGCTGCGACGCGCCCCTGGTGATGCGCGCGCGAGTGCGCCGGCTGCCGCAGCGCCGCTGCTCGGGCCCGCGGATCCGCTGTTGATGGCGACGGTGCTCGCGCTCGTCGCGTTCGGCGTGGTCATGGTCTACAGCGCGAGCGCGGTCTTCGCGTCGCAGCTGTTCCACGACGGTCAACACTTCCTCGTGCGTCAGGCGATCTACGCGGTCGTCGGCCTGCTGCTCGTCGTCGCGCTCGCGCGGCTCGACTATCACCGACTGCGTCCGCTCGCCTATCCGATGTTGGGCGCCTCGGTATTGCTGCTGCTCTACATCGCGCTCGGCTTCGGCCACTCCGCGGGTGGTGCCGCGCGCTGGATCTCAGTCGGGCCGATCCACATCCAGCCGGCCGAGACCGCGAAGATCACGATGATCTTCTGGCTCGCCTACAGCCTCTCGAAGAAGGCCGATCGCATCCGCTCGTTCTCCGTCGGCTTCTTGCCGCACGCGCTCGTCGCCGGCTTCGTGATGTTGCTCTGCCTGCGCCAGCCGGACTTCGGCAGCGCAGTGATGATCGCGCTGCTGACGTTCGTGCTGCTCTTCACCGCCGGCGCGCGCACCGGCTACATCCTCGGCGCAGCGCTCCTCTTTGCGCCGATCGCCTACGTCCTGATCACGCGCTCGGAATATCGGATGCGGCGTATGCAGGCGTACCTCGATCCGTTCGCGCACCGCTTCGACGTCGGTTACCAGATCTCGGAGTCGCTGATGAGCTTCGGCTCTGGTGGGCTCTCCGGCGTCGGCATCGGCGACAGCCGACAGAAGCTGTTCTTTCTGCCCGAGGCGCACACCGACTTCATCAGCGCGATCGTCGGCGAGGAGCTCGGCTTCATCGGCGTGCTCGCGATGATGGTCGCGTTCGTGATCATCGTGCTGCGCGGCCTGCGCGCCGCGTTCCGCGCGTCCGACGATTACGGCACGTATCTCGCTGTCGGCATCACGCTCTTCATCGGCATCCAGGCGTTCACCAACCTCGCGGTGACGATGGGCCTGATTCCGACGAAGGGCCTCGCGCTTCCGTTCCTCAGCTTCGGCGGCTCGTCGCTGCTGGTGAACTGCGCCGCGATAGGCGTCCTACTCAACGTCAGCCGCGCTCGACCGAGCGCTGCTGTCACCAGTCAGCCGACAGAGGGCGGCGCGGCGCGGAGCCAGACGGAGCGCGCGACACGTGCGCCTTCGCTGCGCCCGTCTGCGCCGGTGAGGGCAACGTCATGATCCAGCGAATCATCGTGGCCGGCGGCGGCACCGGCGGACATCTGTTCCCCGGCCTCGCGGTCGTCGAGGAGCTCACGCGGCGGCTGCCCGGTCTCGAGGTGACCTGGGTCGGCACCGAGCGCGGCATCGAGGCGCGCGTCATCCCGCAGCGCGGACTCCGCTTCGTCGCGCTGCAGGTCACGCCGCTCAAGGGACGCTCGCCGATCGAGCTCGTGAAGAGCGTCGGCCGTCTGCCGAGAGCGGCGCTCGGCGCTGTCTCGCTGGTGCGCAGCGCGAAGCCGGATCTCGTGCTCGGCGTCGGCGGCTATGCGTCCGGCCCGGTGCTCGCCGCCGCCGTCATGCTCGGCGTTCCGACCGCCGTGCTCGAGCAGAACGCGACCGTCGGGCTCACCAATCGTCTGCTCGCGCGCTTCGTCGGGCGCGCGTATCTCAGCTTCGCAGAGACCGCGTCGATGTTCGGCGAGCGCCGCGCGCGCA